>Ga0206864_1015_pt1 | contig 67643 bp, 53 predicted proteins | sample Alteio_BWOrgCont_42_FD_152632 | JGI IMG/M metagenome (GOLD analysis project Ga0206864, IMG submission 152632) | Enriched cells from forest soil in Barre Woods Harvard Forest LTER site, Petersham, Massachusetts, United States -... | ecosystem: Environmental > Terrestrial > Soil > Temperate forest >...
CCCGAATAATTCGGAGGCATTTTTATCCAGGTCAATGCCTTTGCCGTTATCTTTAAAACGTAGCTCAACTTTATCTTTTAATTTGGAGCTTTTGATTGTGATAACTGGGGAAACGCCGGTTTGGCGATATTTAATACTGTTTGACGAAAGATTATAAAAGATACTATAAAGATAGCTGCGGATAGTAAATATAGAACCTACCTCATCAAAATGGCATTCAAATTGCACCTTTTCGGTTGCAATAGTGTTAGATATACTTGTTTTGATAGCATCGACCAGGTCATTAAAATAAACCATTTCTTTCTTTTCATTCTTCAGTTCCCTGGTCTGTAAAATGTGATTCAGGTCCTGAATAATAGTGTCAATATTTTTTATTGATGAGGAAACCTGTCCTACTATCTGCTGCTTTATATCGGCGTCAAGATCATTTTCGCTGAGCATATCCGAAAGGCCAATAATATTGGCGACGGGCGCCCGCAGATTATGTGATATAATGTAAGTAAATTGTTCAAGGTCTTTAATATGCTGTATCAGGTCGGCAGTTATTCTTTCACGCTCAAGCGCTGCAATTTTTGCTTCGGTAATGTCTGTATTTGCAAGTATAAATCCCCAATTTTTGTTTTCACTGTTTTTTACATTCAGCCAGCGCACTTCATTCCATTGTACGCTACCGTCGCTTTTAGTATAATTTATTTCATAAATAACGGTTTCACCTGCGGCTACCTTATCAAGTGTTTCCCGGATAAATGGCCACCTCGATTCCGAAAAATAATAGCTTATGGATTTGTTTACTTCCAGTTTCTTGCCGTTTTGTTCTTCCGAATATTTCTGGGCCAAGGCATTAAAAGAAATAATTTTTAACTCATCATCAAATAATATATATGATGAATCGGTATTATCAAAAATGGTCCGCAGGTTGGCTTCCGATTTTTTAAGCGCTTCTTCATTAAGTTTGCGTTGGGTAATATCAGTCAGCATGGCTAATGCGCCTTTATATTTACCCTCTGCATCAAAAATAGGGTTGGCTGATAAATGGGTCCAAACCTCCGCACCGCTTTTTGAAACATACCTGGCATCCGCATTTTCTGTTATTCCTTTTCTTCTATTTTTAATACGGGCAATGCCATCTTGTTTCCCTGCTTCGTCCATAAAATAATAAGGCTCTTTCCCAATCATTTCTTCGGGTGTATATCCGAGAGTATTGGCCATTTTTTTATTGACGAAGTTGGTTTTATCATGCTCATCAATCGTCCAGATACCCTCCTGGGCGGTCTCAACTATCTGGCGGTAACGGGTTTCATTTTGCTGCTGTTTTTCTTCAGCCTCTTTGCGCGAAGTGATATCCCAGGTCATCCCGTCAATCCTCACAAATTTACCGGACTCATCAAAGCCGGGGATAACTTTATTCTCAACCCACCTTACAGCATTGTCCTTGCGGATGATGCGGTATTGTTTATTTACCTGTTCGCCACGCAATAAAATTTCATCTTCACCATCAATAAGATGTTTATCTTCAGGATGGATAAGCTCAAACCAAAGCCTGTTATTGGCCAAAAAATCACCGGCCTTGTAGCCATATAGTTTTTCGCACCCATTTGATATCTGTATCACCCTTAAATTGATCATATCCACGGAGAAAAAAACTTCATCCATCGCATTAAAAAACGTCATCAGTTCCTGGTGCGCAACTTCAAGTTTTTGTATACCGTTATCTGTATTGGTGATGGATGACATTTGACATTGTTTAATTTTACTTATAGAATATTTAAGTTTTAATCAATTTTGCCATAAACTTAGTTATAAGTTGTCAACTATTTTATACTATAAAAAGCATTATATTTTTAATGGCATAAAGATAAGGGTTTGACTATTAAAAAATTAAAACATCTTCGCCTGCAAACTAATCTTTATAAATTTCTTAATAACATACATTATCCGGGTGGAATGCATAATAAATTGTGAAATAAAAATTAATTGAAAAGCCGCAATTTTGAGGCAACCGCTTCGTCCCTTTCAATAAATGCTTCAATAACGGGCTGGTTTTGTTTATTGTGTGATAAGTTTCGCCGTGAATTTTCCTTCGGTAATTGTCCCCGTAATATTCGAAATATCTGTACCGGTAAACTGAAAGGTCCCGGTAACCGTGGTACTTGTCAATGTGCTTATAACAATATTTCCTGTTGTGCCAATATAAGAGTCCTGTAAGTTAGCACCGGTAGAATATGTTAACAATGAATTACCATTTGAAAGATCAAAGGTGCCCACCTGTACACCATTGGCTATAACCAATGATATTGCTGAAGTACTGCTGAACGCCCCTATGATCTGGAGTGAATTCTGGCTTTTATAATAAGTTGCTATTGGGGTGGAAGAACTAACTAACGTTCCGTTAAACTTCAATGAAATACTTTCGGCAGATTGTGGATTGGTGCTGCTTTTTTTACAGGAACTTAGTGTAGAAGCAAATAGGGTTAATGTTAGGAATAAGTATGTAACCTGTTTCATTTTGATATGATTTTGTCAGGAAATATAATAAAAAACAACAAGATTATATACTCACTTGCGCAAGGGTTACATTCAGATCGTTGTTTCTTTATTAGGGGCAAAAATTGAATATAAAAGATTTAAAAAACAAATCTGTATAGCTATTACAGGATTTCCCCACAAAGCCCATAGGCTAACTGTCCGATATCGGACACCTTCACGCCAAAAACGAACGGTTTAATATATCTAATTTATTCAACTAACTGTAAATCAATAAATTAAAAAGATGGTCGAGCGCTTGCATGTCTTAGTTTTTAAATATTCATCATAATTATTATTACAAAAAACACTGAAATTTTATTAAATGAAAAAGAAGGTACTATTATTAAGTCTTATTATTTTATTCTCTGTCAGCGCTTTCGCCCAAAATCAGAAAGCCATGTTGTACAGTAAAAATGCGAAACTTGCCCAAAACAAAAAACTTGTTTATGACTTTTGGCGCGAAATTCTGGAAGCCGGGCATATTGAATTTGCCGATAAGTATATGATGGAAAGTTATATTCAGCACAACCCAAATGTGGCAACTGGCAGGCAGCCCATTGTTGATTATTTTACAAAGTATGTTAAACCCATACCTATTGTTGATACAGTTAAGGCCCCGCTGATTGCAATTGTAGCAGAGGGCGATTTGGTGGTGCTTACTTTTAAACAAGTATATCCTGATCCAAAAGAAAAGGGAAAGCAATATACCTCCACCTGGTTTGATATGCTGCGTGTGGAAAATGGAAAGATAGCGGAACACTGGGACCCGTCAACTAAACAGTAAAATTAAAGAACCACAAGGATTTGACGACTTTTAAAAAGTTGTCAAATCTTTGTAGACTTTCCCTTCAATGCAATATCTTAAACACCAACTCCTTCATCAAACCGCCATGGTCTGTGTTTGAATCCACGCCCTTACTTTTCACATCATACTCGCGCAGGTAGCTTATGATTTGCATGGTTTTGCTATAATTATAACTGCGGGCGGCCTGTTCATAATCTTTTATAAAATAAGGGTTAACACCCAACTCACGTGCAAGGTTTTGCGGGGTTTTGTCTTTTACATAATGGTAAGTAAGTACTTTACTGAAAAAGTTATTTAAATTTCCAAGCACCAGTACAATCGGGTTAGCTTTTGGATTGGCTTCGAAATAATTAATGATCTGGTTAGCTTTAAAAGCGTCTTTTTTACTTAAGGCCGTTTGCAGCTCAAAAACATTGTATTCCTTGCTTATGCCTATGTTGTCATGAATGTGTTTCAGCGTAATTTCATGTCCGGCGTTTACATTCAGCATTAGTTTTTCGAGTTCATTGGCAATCTTCGACAGGTCATTACCCAGGTATTCCGCTAACATTAATGAGGCCTGCTGGTTTATTTTGTAACCCTTTTCAGTTATAAAATCCTCTACCCATGCCGGTACTTTACTATCATACAATGGGGCAGAATCAAAAATAAGCCCATTTTTTTCAATGGCCTTGTATGTTTTTTTTCGCTTGTCAAACTTGCCATATTTATAGCAAAAAACAAGTATTGTACTTGATAAAGGGTTCTCTAAGTAACTTAATAGCGGGTTAATGCTTTTTTTATCAGCATCATCACTGCCCCATTTCATATCCTGTGCCTCTTTTACCAAAACCACCTGGTAATCGGCCATCATAGGGTAACGTTTGGAAGCATTAAGCACTGTCATTACATCTGTATCTTTCCCATAAAGCACCGTTTGATTAAAACCCTTTTCGGCATTCGATAATAGCTTATGCTCAATAAAATTGCTTACCAGGTCGATATAATAGGGTTCCTCACCTTGTAAAAGGTAAATGGGTTTATACTTTTTATTTGCTATATCTTTTATAATGTCGGCAGCAGTCATACAGGGTGCAAATTACTGAATTTTGTGAATTGTGAGTGGATAGTGGTGAGTAATAATTAGCAGGTTGTTAGTAATTATAACCACTCGCAATTCACCATTCACTACTCACCACTGCCCACTCACTACTCACCACAAAAATTAGGATTCTCCCAATAAAATAATCATTTTAGCCTGATGGATCTGCTTGTTCCGCTTCATTTGCCCCCATATCCTTTTAAAATCACTGACCAAAACGGACAGTTAACTTTGTTTGATATAATCAGGAAAAAAAATATTGTTATTACCCCCGAAGAATGGGTACGGCAGCATTTTGTGCAATATCTTATCAATCAAAAAAATTATCCCAAAACGCTCATAAAGCTCGAAGGCGGCCATAAATTGCATGGGATGGCCAAACGGTCGGATATTGTGGTTTATAATTCAGCAGGCGAAAAAATCTTATTGGTTGAATGTAAATCGCCAAGCGTACCTATCGATCAAAAAGCCTTTGACCAGGTTGCGCGTTACAATATGGTGCATAAAGTAAAATTGCTTGCAGTCACCAATGGCTTACAACATTATTACTGCCGCATTGATTTTGAAAATCATGCCTATAAATTTATTGAAGAATTACCTGGTTATAAAGAGACCTGATTAGTGAACAGCGGCGACAAGGTTTTGTATCTTTTCCATTAAATCCTCTGGTTTAAATGGTTTTGACACATAATCATTCATACCCGAATTAAATACCTTTTCTTTAATATCATATAAAGCGGCAGCTGTTAAAGCAATAATAGGAACAGAGGCTTTTTTAGGGTCAGGCATTTTTCTTATTAATGTCGCGGCATCAAAACCATTTAATACGGGCATTTGCAAGTCCATTAAAATAATGTCAAAATTTCCATATTGCAAAATTTCAACTGCCCGTTCCCCATTTTCGGCTATTGTAGGCATAATATTCCACTTAGCAAGTAGTTTTTTCATTAACAAAACATTAACCGGGTTATCTTCGGCAATAAGCATCCGCAAATTACCTAAACTGTCATTGCCTTGAAATAACAGGCCTTTATCTGCATATTCTTCCTGGATTTCAGTAGATACCGGGAACTCCATATTAAATGAAAATTCCGACCCTTCCCCAATTTCACTGGTCACATACATATTTAGCCCCTGTAACTCCAGTAAACGTTTTACAATAGCTAAACCTAATCCTGTACCGCCATATTTGCGTGTGGTAGAAATTGACTCCTGCGTAAAGGGTTCAAAAATGCTTTCCAGGTCATCTTTTTCAATCCCAATCCCTGTATCCTTTATTGCAAAATTTATAACAACCTTATTATGACGGTCCTCGGAGCAAGAAACTTTTACCCATATATTACCTTTCCTTGTAAATTTAATTGCGTTACTAATCAAGTTAAAAAGAATTTGGGTAACTCTTGTCGGGTCGCCGAATAGCACTTTAGTGCTTAAAACAGGGTCGATTTTAAGGTTAAATGACAGCCCTTTTTCTTCAGCTTTCAGCATTTGACCGCCGCAAATATTTTGCATTAGTTCATCCAGGTTAAACCTGGAATGTTCAAATACAACTTTACCGGCTTCAATTTTATTAAAATCGAGCACGTCATTTATAATAGCGAGCAGGTTATTTGCCGAAAATTTTAAAATATCCAGGTTTTCTTTCTGATCAGGCCGTGGGTCTGCCATTAGCATCAGGTTACTCATACCAATAACCGCATTTAACGGGGTACGTATTTCGTGAGACATAGTTGAAAGAAATTCTGTCTTAACCTGGGAGGATTTTTCCGCTTTTTCTATAGCTAATTCTAATTTTTTATTGAGTTCTGTTTGCTCTTCGCTTGTTTCTTTCAGCTGTTTTATATTATTGAAAAATGCATTATATAAATGGCTGTGGATAAAAATAATAATTATAAAATTCGCAAACAGGCTGATAATGATTGTTGTTTGGTCAACAACTTCCGGCTTAAAGGGAATAAAATAATTTTGGTTGTATTCAACTACTAAAAAAATAAGTACCGGGATAAGGTTTAGTAATGAATAAAATAATCCCCAGGCCTGGCCAAGCATATAAAAGCTAAATAATATCGCTAACAATATAACCTGTATCGTAATAATATCAACCTTCTGCATTACGATATAAACATTATTCAGGTTGACGAGCGTTGCCATAATTAGCAGCGAATGGGATATTTGCTGCCAGTTTGGTTTATAAGTAAGATATTTAAATAAACCAATTAGTAAAAACAATACGATGCCGGCGCTAATAGTAAGTATAACCTGGTGCTGAAAATACACACTGATAAGCAAGCCGCCAACAGCAACAAAAATTATTAAAAACCCATAATATAAAAGTCTTATACGTGCCTGGTCAAGAATTGATTGATCAGGTGAAAGGATTTTGTTTATTGAAAGATTAAAAAAACCTACTTCTTTGCTCATTAACTGTTAGATGTTACTATAAATCAGTCATAAAAAACCACAATGCAAGGAAATAAATTGCGCGCCCTGCATCAAGTATTCAATAATTTATCGCAAATCAGTATGCAATTAATAAGCCAAAGCCGATATATTTTCTTCTAAAATCTTCAGTTTCGCTTCAGCATCCGCTTTTTTCTTTAACTCAACCTGGATTATTCCCGGTTTTGCGTTGCTCATGAACCGTTCGTTACCTAACTTTGAGTTAACAGAATTTAAAAAACCGGTTAAATATTCCTTCTCTTTTTGCAGCCGGATACGTTCGGAAATTGGGTCTAAATTTTCAGTAAAGGGGATATAAAACTCATCAATTGTGGCCATAAAGTTCACTGACCCGCTTATTTTATCATTAACGATTGTCAGTGCACTGATATTGCCCAACCTGGTAATAACCTGCTCATAATTTTTATAAACAATGCCCGAATTTTCTTTTACCGAAAGTTCAAGTTTTTCCTTATCTGGAATTTGTTTGCTTTTACGAATATTACGTATTTGGGTAATAACCAGTTTAATAATCTCAACCTCTGATAACAGTTGGGAATTAATTTTCCCATTAGTTGGTAATTGGGCAACAATGCAACAGTCATTTTCCGCACGTTCCCCCAATAATTCCTCATGCCATAATTCTTCGGTTATAAAAGGCATAAAAGGGTGGAGTACCTTTAAAATGTTTTCAAAAAACCCAATGGTATAATTATAAGTTTCGCTGTCAATTGGCTGCTGGTAAGTAGGTTTGATCATTTCCAGGTACCAGGCGCAAAAATCATCCCAAACTAATTTGTAAGTGGTCATTAAAGCTTCTGATATCCGGTATTGCGTAAAATTTTCCTCTATTTGATTTAACGCTTCATTAAACCTGCTTTCAAACCATTCAATTGCTACCTGGTTGTTATTTTTAAGGCTATCGTCAACTTCCCAGCCTTTAACCAACCTGAACGCATTCCATACTTTATTGGCGAAATTACGGCCTTGCTCACAATAGCTTTCATCAAACATCAGGTCATTCCCGGCGGGTGAACATAATAGCATGCCTACCCTTACCCCATCAGCCCCAAACTTCTCTATTAAATCTAACGGGTCGGGTGAATTACCCAATGATTTTGACATTTTACGGCCAAGCTTGTCACGTACTATTCCCGTGAGGTAAACATTTTTAAAAGGGATTTCGCCCCTGAACTCATGTCCGGCCATGATCATCCTCGCTACCCACAGAAATAAAATCTCGGGTGCAGTTACCAGATCGTTTGTTGGATAATAATAGTTAATGTCATCGTTATTAGGGTCCTCAAAACCATCAAATACCGATATGGGCCATAACCATGAAGAAAACCAGGTATCGAGAACATCTTCATCCTGTTTTAAATCGTCAATGGTGAGTGGTGAGTGGTGAGTGGTGAGTTGTTTTGCTTGTCCGAATGCTTCTTCACGGGTTTTGGCGATAACATAGCGGCCATCTGGTAAATACCATGCGGGTATCTGTTGCCCCCACCATAGCTGGCGGCTGACACACCAGTCTTTTATGTTTTCCATCCAATGGCGATAGGTGTTGATGAATTTTTCAGGAATCAGTTTAATGTCGCCCTTTAAAACATAATCAAGTGCAGGTTTAGCCATTTCGTCCATCTTGCAAAACCACTGCATGGATAGTTTTGGCTCAATAACCGCGTCGGTACGTTCCGAAAAACCTATTTGCGATTTATAATCTTCAACTTTTTCCAGGTAACCATCAGCTTCCAATAAAGCGGCAATTTTTTTCCGTGCAGCAAAACGGTCCTCGCCAACTAAAATTTGGGCTTTTTCGTTGAGCGTACCGTCATCGTTCAAAATATCAATTATAGGCAGGTTGTGTTTTTGCCCCAATTCATAATCATTAAGATCATGCGCCGGAGTAACTTTTAAACAGCCGGTGCCAAAATCCATCGATACATACTCGTCCAGAATAATTGGAATTTCTCTGTTTATCAACGGAATAATTGCTTTTTTTCCATGTAGGTTAAAATACCTTGGGTCATTGGGATTGATACAAATAGCAGCATCTGCCATTATCGTTTCGGGACGGGTAGTTGCGATAGTGAGAAAGTCAGTAGTGAATGGTGAGTGGTGAGTAATGAAATGGTCATTCACTTCTGACAACTCACTACTCACAACCTTATATCGTATATAGTAAAGCTTCTGATTAACCTCTTTGCGGATAACCTCCTCATCAGATACCCCGGTTTTTCCTACCGGGTCCCAATTCACCATCCGGATTCCGCGATAAATCCAGCCTTTTTTATACAGATGAATAAAAGTATCCATTACCGCTTCCGTCAGCTTATCCTCCATGGTAAAACGGGTGCGGTCCCAATCACATGAGGCGCCAAGTTTCTTTAATTGTTCAAGGATTATACCGCCGTATTTTTCTTTCCATTCCCAGGCATAAGCCATAAACTCCGGGCGTGATATATCTTTTTTGGTAATTCCTTTTTCTTTAAGCATAGCAACAACTTTTGCTTCTGTTGCAATGCTGGCATGATCAGTACCGGGCACCCAGCAGGCATTTTTGCCTTTCATACGGGCGCGGCGGATCAGTACATCCTGTATGGTATTGTTTAACATGTGCCCCATGTGCAGCACGCCGGTAACATTTGGCGGGGGTATTACAATAGTATATGGCTCACGTTCATCAGGCACCGATTTAAAAAAATCATGCTCTAACCAGTAACTGTACCACTTTTCTTCGGTCTCTTTTGGCAGGTATGTTTTGGGGATACTCATAAGATGCAAAAATACGATAGTTCATGGTTCATAGTTAATAGTTCATGGTTTTTTGTTAGTTCATGGTTAATAGTTCATAGTTCATGGCAGTAAACGTCATTTCGGCAGCTTATAGGTTCCGGGTTGTTTGAATCATGATCAGCTTTCTTACTATGAACTATGACCCATGAACTATGAACTTCCCCTCTGCCACAATATTTTTACAATTAAAAAGTTATCATAGTAAATACAATCCAGGTTATGAAAACCTTGCCTTTACAGCGCTTTTTCCGGGTGGTTTTAAAAAATGTAAAATCATCCTTTATAATAAAGTGGTTTAACCGCTAACAGGGTACCTTTATCTTTCTTCTGGCATAATCTATTATTTACTACCTTTAAACTTTGAGTATTAAAATAAAAACAACTTTTTACAAGTTGGCTGACCTTTATTAGAAACAATTTATTATGATGAAGATAAAATTCACAAATTTTATGCTGGCGGTCTTGTTATGCCTGTCGGTTTGCGCCTTTACCATTGATGGAGGTAAAAAAGGAAAAACAAAAAGAACTGCGGTACCGCCCAAAAAATTCATCAATCCTGCAAACATGGATTTGTCTGTAAAGCCCGGCGATGATTTTTTTGAATATGCGGATGGCAACTGGATAAAAAACAATCCTATCCCGGCAAAGGAAACACGTTGGGGAAGCTTTGGTATGTTGAACCAGGAAAATACCGAAAGGCTGATTGGTTTGTTAAACGAGGTAAGCAAAACAACTCACCCTGCCGGAAGCCTTGAGCAGCGTGTAGGGGATTTATATGCCAGCGGAATGGATAGCCTTACCATTGAAAAACGCGGCTTTGACCCTATCAAGCCTGCCCTGGAACGCATCGGTAACATTGCAGATATTAACGGTGTTATCAACGAAGTTGTTTTTGAGCGCACACATGGCGAAGGCGATCCGCTGTTCCGTTTTGGGGTTAGCCAGGATTCCAAACATCCGACAAAACATATTGCCGAGCTTAGCCAGGGTGGTACAAGCCTGCCCGACCGTGATAATTATTTAAAAGGTAATTCCCGTAATCAAAAGATCCAGGATGCTTACAAGCAATATATCATTGCCTTGTTTACACTAACAGGCACCGGCAACGAAGCTGCTGAAAAAAATGCAGCAACTATTTTTGGTATTGAAACCGCGCTTGCCAAGGCCCAGATGAGCCGTACCTCAATGCGCGATCCGCATGTAACCTATAATAAATTTTCGGTTGCTGATTTTAGTAAAACTACCCCGCATTTAAACTGGGTTGTATTAATGCCCGAAATGAAAGTCGCTGGACAGGATACCCTGCTTGTTGGCCAACCCGATTTTTTTAAAACTGAAGATGCCCTATTAGCCTCAACACCTGTTGATGACTGGAAAATCTATCTTAAATGGAACATTTTGAAAGGCTCGGCAGGCGCTTTAAGTTCGCCATTTGTAAATGCTGATTTTACTTACAACAGCGCTTTAAGCGGTCAGAAAGTGCAAACCCCGCGTAATGAGCGCATGTCGAGGTTGGTTGATCGCAGCCTGGGCGAATTATTAGGGCAATTGTATGTGGCGAAATATTTCACCCCTGCCGCAAAAGCTTACATGGTTAACCTTGTGAATAATTTAAAAATAACCCTGGGCGAGCGGATCCAAAAGCTAACCTGGATGAGTGATGAAACAAAGGCCCGCGCGCTTAAGAAATTAGCAGCATTCAGTGTAAAAATTGGTTATCCTGATAAATGGCAAACCTACGCAGGCCTTACCATTGACCGCAATGATTATTTTGGCAATTTAAGGCGCGTATCAGAATGGAGATATAACTATGCTGTTGACCAGATTAACAAACCGGTTGACAAAAAACGTTGGGGGATGACGCCGCCGACTGTTAATGCTTCCTATAGTCCTACAAATAATGAGATCATGTTCCCTGCGGGAATCTTACAGTTCCCTTTCTTTGATTTTGGAGCTGATGATGCTGTTAATTATGGCGGGATAGGCGCTGTTATCGGCCATGAAATGACCCACGGATTTGATGATGAAGGCCGCCAGTATGATGCCGATGGCACCTTGCGCGATTGGTGGACAAAAGATGATGCCGATAAATTTAAAACCCGTGCCGACCAGGTGGTTGCCCAATACAACGGGTTTACTATATTAGATACTTTGCATGTAAACGGCAGGTTAACTTTGGGCGAAAATCTGGCCGATCTGGGCGGGTTAAATGTAGCTTATGCCGCATTTAAGAAAACTAAGGAAGGACATTCACATAAAAAGATTGGCGGGTTTGCCCCTGATCAGCGTTTCTTTCTTTCATGGGCGCAGGTATGGCGGAGTTCACAACGACCTGAAGCTGCCGCCCAGCGCATATTGACCGACCCACATTCGCCGGAACAATACCGCGCCAACGCGCCGCTTACCAATATTGATGCCTGGTATACAGCGTTTAATGTGAAGCCGGGTGATAAAATGTATAAGAAGCCCGAGGACAGGATAAAAGTTTGGTAAGGCTAAGTTCAAAGTTTTGTTGAAAGTATTAAACAAAGCCTGCTTTTGAGCGGGCTTTGTTGTTAAGCAAGATATGTTTAGCGTATAATAGTTACCGGGCCTGCCAGTTGCTCCATGCCGTCATTGGGGTTAATAATATAATAGTATGTGCCAACAGGAAGCGGTTTACCGTTAAATGTCCCGTCCCAGGGTTGAGGGTATCCTTTTGACTGATAAACCAGGGAGCCATAACGATTATAAACAGATACTGTACATTTCGGAAAATCACTTAGTGCTTTAATGTTCCAAACATCGTTAATACCATCGCCATTGGGGGTAAAAGCATTAGGCACAACCAGCATTTGCGGGACAGGGTTAATGGTTAATATGCCAGGCACATAAGTAAAAGTGTAATTTGTTGAAGCGGCCCCGCTTACTGTAATAGGGTATTGGCCTACAGGCGAATTAATAACGGCCGTTGTAGCTATTATAGGTTGTGTGGTTAATTGTGCAGCAGTTTCATTGTATACAAATCCACTATAAGTAATTGTTAAAACAGGATTAGCTATTCCAAAATCCCTGGTTTTATTGTCGGCAGTAATAGTTAGTGGCGCAGGGTTAACTGTCAATAATTGTGACACAGGACTTGCCGGAAGGTAACTATCGCTCCCTTCCTGGGATGCCGTGATAGTTGATGAACCAGCCCCGACAATATGTATTTCTCCATTTATTACAGTATCTACCGCCGGATTGCTGCTGGTGTAAACAATAGGAATGGTATCATTTGTGCTCACAGCACCGGGGGCAAAATCCAAATCGCCATAGGTTTTTATTGGCAGTGGGCCAAAAGTAATTGTTTCCAACGCCTTAAGCCCTGTAACAGTAATTGTAAATGAACTCTGGCCCCCTGTGTTATAGGCAGTAACCACATAAGATGTAATTGGATCTGGTACAGTAGGCGTACCGCTGATGGTGCCGGTAGTATGATCGAAATTTAACCCTGAAGGCAGAGGTTTATTAATAGTATAATTGCTTACAACTACTATTTCCCTTATAAGGTCATTAAATTCATCGGCAACATAAACATCGCCTGCCCCATCTGCTACAATGCCCGTAGGCTGGTAAAAACTCGTCGTGTTACCCGTTTTGCCGTTAACGGCGCCTTTTGTACCGCTGCCTGCAACGGTTGTAACTACGCCTGCGGGTGAAATTTCTCTTATCAATTCATTATTGGTGTCAGCTACATAAATGTTTCCTGATTGATCGACCGCTAATCCAAAAGGTCTGTAGAAACTTGCAGCGGCACCCACACCATCAGCCGAGCCTGGCTGAACATTGCCGGCAATTGTAGTAACTACCCCATTGGGTGTTATTTTTCTGATCTCGTTATTCCCCCAATCAGCAACGTAAATATTGCCCGTTGCGTCAACAGCTACTCCATAAGGCTGATTAAAACTTGCAGCTGCACCTGTACCGTCTGTTGACCCACTAAAACCGCTGCCTGCGAGTGTTGTTACCAGTCCGCCGGGAGTTATCTTCCTGATAAGGTTATTGCTTAAATCGGCTATATATAAATTGCCGGCAGCATCCACTGCAATGCCTGATGGGTTACTGAAACTTGCTGCGTTACCCTGCCCATCTGCTGATCCGTTTAAACCACTGCCGGCAAGCGTGGTAACTAACCCGGTGGGAGATATTTTCCTGATCAGGTTATTACTTACATCCGCAACATATATGTTACCTGACACATCAACCGCTATCCCCGTAGGGTTATTAAAACTTGCAGCAGTGCCTTGTCCATCGGCATGGCCTATTGCGCCGCTGCCCGCTAAAGTAGTTACCACGCCGGCAGGGGTAATTTTCCTGATCAGGTTATTTAAATGATCAACGACATAAATATTGCCATTAACATCAACAGCTACGCCGAACGGTTGGTTAAAACTCGCCGCAGTACCTATTCCATTGGCATTACCGGCTGAACCGGTACCGGCAAGTGTTGTGGTTTGGCCAAAGATTTTATTGGGTAATATGCCGCCTGTATTAACAGGTACCATGGGGGTGATTGTCGTATTAACAGTATAGTTAAGTGTACCTGGTGAATAAGAAATATTTGGCGGGGGAACCGGGGGGACTGCAACAGTAGAAACTGTGATACTTATCGGCGCGGAACTGCTGCCCCCGGTATTATAAGCAGTAACAGTATAAATAGTTGTAGGTGAAACAGTGGTAGGCGTGCCTGTGATTATCCCGGTTGTACCATCAAAAGTTAAACCCGCAGGAAGGGCCATGGATAAGGTATAACCTGTAGTTACTATTTTACGAACTAAGTAATTGTTGAAATCAGCAACATAAATATTTCCAAATATATCAGCCGAAACGCCAACAGGGAGGTTAAAGCTTGCCAATGTAAATGCACTATTAACAGCCCCGGCCGTACCGTTACCTGCAAGCGTAGTTACATTTCCTGATGGGCTTATTTTTCTGATAAGGTTATTTCCGGCGTCAGCAACATAAATGTTCCCTATTACATCAACTGAAATACCTGATGGGTTATTAAAACTTGCGGCTGCGCCCTGGCCATTTGCTGATCCTGGTATCCCTGAACCCGCAATAGTGCTTACGACCCCGGATGGTGTTATTTCCCTGATAAGATCATCCCCGGCATCGGCAACATATAAATTGTTGTTTTGATCAACGGTTATGTTAAGCGGTTTATTAAAGCTGGCTGTGCCCCCAGGGCCATTTACCGACCCAATACTTCCATTACCTGCGAATGTACTTACGATACCTGATGGCAATATTTTCCTGATAATACTGTTCCCGGCATCAGCTACATAAATATTACCATTAAGATCAATCACAATGGATGAAGGGGCATTAAACGTTGCAACTGCACCTGTACCGTTGGTTAGCCCTGAAATCCCCGGGCTTCCCGCAATTGTGGTTACAACCCCCGCCTGGGTGACCATCCTTATGGTATTATTCTTAGTATCAGCCACATAAATATTGCCGGAAGCATCAACAGTTATTCCCATCGGTTGATTAAAACGTGCGGCTGCGCCTTGTCCATCGGCAGAACCTGCCGAAATGCTGCCTGCAAGGGTGCTTACCGTGCCTGATGGTGTGATCTTCCTGATCAGGTTATTATCTGTCAGGTACACATTGCCCACAAGGTCTGTAGCAACAGCATGCAAAGCACTGAAACTGGAGTTGATGCCTGTTCCGTTAGCTGAACCCGACGAACCGTTCCCTGCAAATGTGACAACCTGCCCATATATGGTTTGGGCAACCGGGCCGCCTATATTTGCCGGGTCTAATGGGATTATAGTTGTATTTACAACATATTTTTGAGGGGTAACGTAGCTGATGACCGGTGGCGGAACTATAACAACTACCGGAATTTGTACTGAAATCTTAACAACAAATGAACTGCTGCCGCCTAAATTGTAAGCAGATATAGTATAATCTGTGGCTGGAGAAGCAGCTGTGGGCGTACCGCTGATAATGCCTGTTGTACTATCAAAATTTAATCCGGGCGGAAGTGGTGCACTGATAGCGTAGCCATTTGTTGATACTTCCCTTATTAGGTTATTAACAAGATCACCCACATAAAGATTACCAGAGGCATCAATAGCTAAACCTCTCGGGTCATTAAAGGTTGCTGCAGCTCCCTGGCCGTTACCCCGCCCGATATTCCCCGCACTGCCGGCAAGTGTGGTTACTGTACCATTAGGTGTTATTTTTCTGATAAGATCATTCCCGGAATCACCTATATAAACATTGCCAATATCATCAACAGTTATGCCAACGGGGGATTTAAAACTTGCGGCTGCACCAAAACCATCAGCCGAGCCGGGTGCGCCGCTTCCTGCAAGCGTACTTACCAGGCCTCCCGGTGTTATCTTCCTTACCAGGTCATCGCCCTCGTCTGTCACATATAAGTAACCGGCCGCATCAATTGCTAAACCGGTGGGAAGGCTAAAGCTTGCCAAAACCCCCACTCCATTAGCAGCGCCAATATTCCCGCTGCCTGCAAATACACTAACGTTGCCGGTTGGTGTTATAATTTTGATTACGTTGTTCGCAAGATCAGCTACGTAAATATTCCCGGAAGCATCAATAGCCAATCCCGATGGATTATTGAAACCAGCAGCAAATGTTGATACCTGTCCCCCCGGCGTTATTTTCCTGATCAGGTTATTACCGGAGTCAGAAACGTATACATTTCCTGCTGCATCAACAGCTAATCCTGAAGGCCTGTTAAAACTTGCGGATGCTGCCGGCCCGTTTGATGACCCTACTGTTCCGTTGCCCGCAAATGTGGTCACCACTCCGGCAGGCGTTATTTTTCTGATCAGGTTATTTCCTGCGTCAGCCACGTATATATTGCCTGCCGCGTCAACGGCAACGCCATCCGGGGAATTAAATGTTGCTAATTGCCCTGTATTATTGACTGAGCCCGGCATCCCGTTGCCTGCAAATATAGATACCCCTCCATACGCTGCAACAGGAACCGCACCGCCTGTATTGGTTGGTGCAAGAGGGGTAACAGTCAAATTTACCTTATAAATTTGTGGCGTTGGGTATGTTATTGATGGTGGTGCAGTTTGAACTATTACTTTTCCGGTTACAGTTATAACAACTGTAGACGTACTGCTGCCGAAGGCATTATACCCCGTGATGGTATATGTTGTAGCCGGAGATGGGGATACAGGGATACCGGATATAATACCTGATGTGCCGTCAAAATTTAACCCCGCAGGTAAAGCAGGGCTGATAGCATATCCCGCTGCCGTTATTTTTCTGACTACATTATTTCCCTTGTCACCAATATAAACATTTCCCTGCCCATCAACCGCCAAGCCTTCAGGGTCGTGAAAACTTGCCTGTGTACCTATACCATCGGTATTGCCAATTATTCCGGTACCAGCCAGGGTGGACACCTGTCCCCCGGAAATTTCCCTGATAAGGTTATTTGATGCATCAGCTACGAACACGTCTCCTCCAATATCAACAGCAACACCTGTCGGGCGATTAAAATTAGCCGTTGCAACCGGACCATCTGTTAAGCCGAAATTACCATTTCCGGCAAATGTGGTTACCACACCGGCTGGTGTAATCATCCTGATTGCATTGTTCCCTGCATCTGCAACATATACATTTCCTGACAAATCAACAGCTACGCCTTCGGGATTTTTAAAAGTGGCGCCAGCGCCTGTACCATTAACGAAACCGCCAATAAACCCGCCAGCACCCGCCAGGGTAGACACCAAGCCCGAAGGCGATACCTTCCTGATAAGGTTATTACTGTAATCTGCTACATATAAATTACCTGCACCATCAATTGCAACACTTGTGGGGGCATTAAAACTTGCTACATTGGCCGCTCCATCAGCAGAACCGCGCTGGCCACTGCCTGCAAAGGTACTCACAAGTCCTGCTGGCGTTATCTCCCTGATCACATTATTACCTATATCTGCCACATAAACATTGCCGCTTGCGTCAACTGCCACGCCATTTGGCGCAAAGAACTGCGCCGTACCCCCTTGCCCGTCAACATACCCCTGGTTAACATTCCCTGCCAGTGTAGTTACGACCCCGCCAGGTGTTATCTTCCTGATAAAGTCGTTTATGTAGGGGATGCTTATTAAGAAATAGTCTGTGACATACAAATTACCGCTCTTATCAAAAGCTATGCCCACAGGCCCCGAAAGACTTGCATTTATACCAACGCCATCTAAAAAACCAACGGTACCATTACCTGCAAAAGTTGTGGTCTGGCCATACAATACGGCAGGTACAGGCCCCCCTTTATTAGTTGGGGTTAATGGGGCTATGGGTGTTCCGGTTGTATAATTGTTAGCCCCAACGGGGTAGGTAAAAGAAGGTATCTGGGCAAAAGCAAAGTCAAGCCTGATGAAAATCAAAGCAAACAGGCATACTTTAACTATGCTTTTGAAAATCATTAAGGTTAATTAATTGGTTTAAAAGGCCTTAAACAATCAGCTAAAATAATATTTTTTGACCTATTATAAGTATTTGGCCATAAATTTAATTTCAACTATCGGTTCGAATTGTTTTTAAGCAAAAATGGTGCTCAATATCTATACGCCGCACACCCCGTTTATAAATATTCCCGTTTTTCTGGATTATTCCTATAAAAGTTAATAATTCTAACTGGCATCTATAAATTATGGAGCCTTTCCAGGAACAAATATACCGGCAGCAAAAACAAAATTGTAACAAATTTTCCCCAGTTCCGAAAAAAATGGGATAATCTTGCCATGCAATTTTATAGCCAATGGGCGACGCCGTTATTGACCAGCTTAAAATAGTGTCAGATGACCATATGCCGGATATGGAGCCAGAATAGAGGGGCCTTGTTAACAATAGCCGCATTTGCAAAAAAAGAAAGTAACAGGGATTACGTGCTAAAAAATCGCTTACGCAATTCTCTTTGTTGGCCCGGGATTACTCATGGTATAAAAGTGCAATACTGGTACGCCAAAATCCATCAGTTCTTTACATTGATTGATCATCCACTCGATACCAGCATCTTTTACTTCTTTTTCTGATTTACAGGAATGTACAGCGTCACTTAGGTCATCGGGGATGTCAATATGGAATATTTTGGGCAGGCTAATGAGTTGTTTTGAAGATGTAATAGGTTTTAAGCCCGGAATGATTGGCACATTAATACCATTTTCGCGGCATTGCTTTACAAAATCACAGTACTTATTATTATCAAAAAACATTTGGGTAACAATAAAATCAGCGCCCATTTCAATTTTTTGTCTAAGATATTTAAAATCTGTTTTTAAGTTTGGCGCCTCGAAATGTTTTTCGGGATAGCCTGCTACCCCAATGCAAAAGTTTGCTTTAACCACCTCATGATCTTCATATAAATATTTGCCTTTATTCATATCAGTTACCTGCTGCAACAGGTCGGTGGCATAGGAATGGCCTCCAGGCGTGGGTATAAATGAAGTATCGGCATGACGGGCATCGCCGCGTAAAACGAGTACATTATCAATCCCTAAAAACTGAAGGTCGATAAGGGCGTTTTCAGTTTCCTCCCTGGTAAAACCACCGCATATCAGGTGCGGAACAGCATCTACTTTATACCGGTTCATAATTGCTGCGCAGATGGCCACAGTTCCCGGCCTTTTGCGGTACGCCACTTTTTCCAGCAAGCCATTATCATGCTGCTTATAAATATAATCTTCCCGGTGATAAGTAACGTCAATAAACGGCGGGTTAAACTCCATCAGGGGGTCAATGGCATCATAAATACCCTGGATGATTTGCCCCTTAACAGGCGGTAAAAGTTCAAACGAAAAAAGTGTTTTGCCTTTTGCTTTGTGAATATGTTCGGTTATCTTCATTTTAGTGGTAGTTTCTTATTGTCATTGCGAGGAACAAAGCAATCGCGGACTGTGCATAACCGAACTGCATAGTTCGCGATTGCCGCGCTTCGCTCGCAATGACAAGTGTATTATTTCTTTTTATCAATAATTCAAATTCGGCCCCAGCCACCGCTCCACATCTTCTAACAGCATGTTTTTACGCACCGCATAATCCTCTACCTGGTCTTTACTTATCTTGTTTAAACCAAAATAACGCGCTTGCGGGTGCGCGAAATAAAACCCGCTCACTGATGCTGCCGGTGTCATAGCCAGGCTTTCGGTAAGATGCATTTTAGTATTATCTTCTGCCTTTAATATTTCAAACAGCGTTGTTTTTTCAGTATGATCGGGACAAGCTGGATAACCCGGTGCCGGGCGTATGCCCTGGTATTCTTCTTTAATCAACTCATCCGTATTTAAATGCTCACCTTTTGAATAGCCCCAGTATTCTTTACGTACCAATTCATGCATTTTTTCGGCAAACGCTTCGGCCAAACGATCGGCAAGCGCTTTGGCCATAATGCTGTTATAATCATCATGGTCATGTTCAAATTCGGCCACTAATTCATCACAGCCAATACCTGTTGTTACAGCAAAACCGCCCCAATAATCTGGAATGCCGGTCTCTTTTGGCGCAATAAAATCAGATAGTGCATAATAAGGCTCACCTTTTACTTTTTCAGCTTGCTGGCGCAGCGTATGTATAGTGGTGAGTAATGTTTTGCGCGTTTCATCTGTATAAACTTCAATATCGTCGCCAACGCCATTTGCGGGCCAAAAGCCGATTACCCCGTTCGCCTGCAGCAATTTCTCCTTAACTATTTTCTTTAACAGCCCCTGTGCGTCATCATAAAGTTTTTTTGCTTCAACCCCAACATATTTATCATCAAATATTTTGGGATAGCTGCCACGAAGCTCCCAGGTATGGAAAAACGGTGTCCAATCGATATAAGGTACCAGTTCATCAAGCGGGTAAGCCTCCAGCACTTTAGTCCCGGTAAATGTGGGCTTGGGAGCTATATCTCCATCCAAACTGATCTGAAATTTTGAATTTCGTGCTTCAGCAATGCTTACAAACCGTTTGTCCGACTTTTTATTTAAATGGGCCTCACGTGCTTTTGCATATTCATCTTTTATTCCTTTGACATAAGGCCCACGCTGATCTTTATTCATCAAACTGCTGCAAACTGTAACACTCCTTGATGCATCCAGTACATGGATAGCAGGGCCTGAATAATGCGGATCAACCTTAACGGCAGCGTGGATGCGTGATGTTGTGGCGCCACCGATGATGAGCGGAATGGTAAAACCTTCACGCTCCATTTCTTTGGCAAAATGCACCATCTCATCAAGTGAAGGTGTAATTAATCCGCTTAAGCCGATAATATCCACATTTTGTTTTTTGGCTTCCTCGATGATCCTTTGTGCCGGAACCATCACGCCCAGGTCAATCACCTCGAAATTATTGCAGGCCAAAACTACGCCTACAATATTTTTACCTATATCGTGTACATCGCCTTTCACTGTGGCCATTAATATTTTACCTGCATTAGCGCGGCTATTGCTGGAATCTTCCCCGGCATCGATAACCCTTTGTTTTTCCAGCTCGATAAATGGCAATAAATAAGCTACCGCCTTTTTCATTACACGGGCCGATTTTACCACCTGTGGCAAAAACATCTTGCCAGCCCCAAACAGATCACCTACCACGTTCATCCCGTCCATTAGCGGGCCTTCAATCACTTCCAGCGGTTTATTATAAGCCAGCCTTGCCTCCTCCACATCATCATCAAGGTATTCGATGATACCTTTTACCAAAGCATGGGACAAACGTTCGGCAACCGGTGCATTACGCCATTCCTCATCCCTTACAATTTCTTTGCCTTTGGTTTTTATAGTATCGGCAAATTCAACCAGCCGCTCTGTAGCATCATCCCGGCGATTGAGCAATACATCTTCAACCAGTTCCAGTAAATCTTTTGGTATTTCTGCATAAACTTCCAGCATCCCGGCATTCACAATACCCATATCCATCCCGGCCTTGATGGCATGGTACAAAAATGCAGAATGCATGGCTTCACGTACTACATTATTTCCTCTGAACGAGAAAGAAATATTACTTACCCCGCCGCTCACTTTTGCATAAGGCAAATTAGCTTTTATCCAGCGGGTGGCTTCAATAAAATCAACTGCATAGTTATTATGCTCTTCCAGCCCGGTGGCAACGGTCAAAATATTAGGGTCGAAAATAATATCCTGCGGCGGGAAACCTACTTCATTAACAAGTATATCATAAGAGCGCTGGCAAATCTCCTTACGGCGATCTAATGAATCGGCTTGCCCGGTTTCGTCGAATGCCATCACGACAGTTGCGGCGCCATAAGTTAAAATTTTGCGAGCGTACTCCTTAAATTTTACTTCACCTTCTTTTAGTGAGATAGAGTTCACTATCCCCTTCCCTTGCAGGCATTTTAAACCGGCTTCAATAACTGTCCCTTTTGATGAATCGATCATGATGGGCAGTTTGGCAATATCAGGCTCGGAAGCAACCAGGTTAAGGAACTTAACCATCACCGCTTCCGAATCGATCATTCCCTCGTCCATGTTAATGTCGATCACCTGCGCGCCGCCTTCAACTTGCTGCCGGGCAATGGCTAAAGCTGCTTCATAATCTTCTGCCAATATCAGCTTGGAAAACTTTGGAGAGCCTGTTATATTGGTACGTTCACCAATGTTTACGAAGTTTGTTTCGGGTGTAAGCGTAACTGCTTCCAAACCGCTTAAACGCAGATAAGGTTCAATTTCAGGCTTTACACGGGGCGGATATTTAGCCGCTTTTTCGGCAATGCATTTAATATGCTCCGGCGTTGTGCCGCAGCAGCCGCCAACAATATTTACCAGCCCGGCTTTCATAAATTCATCAACCTGGTGGGCGGTTTCGTGGGCCGTTTCATCATACTGACCAAACTCATTTGGCAGCCCCGCATTAGGATAAGCTGAAATAAATACATCAGCCTTTTGGGAAAGCTCTTCGATATGCGGGCGCATTTCTTTCGCCCCTAAAGCACAATTCAGCCCTACAGACAATAAATTGGCATGACGTACTGAGTTCCAGAATGCTTCAACAGTTTGACCGGATAAGGTACGGCCGGAAGCATCAGTAATGGTACCAGAGATCATGATGGCTCCCGATCCCCTAAAAGGGGCGAAATCCTTGCCAGCCGCTTTGCACTCGGTTTTATACCGGTCGATTGCAAATAATGCAGCTTTTGCATTAAGGGTATCAAATATGGTTTCGATGATCAACAGGTCTGCACCGCCGTCAACAAGACCGCGCACCTGGTCGTAATAGGCTCCGGCAAGGTCATCGAAAGTAACTGCACGGTAGCCGGGGTCATTTACATCAGGGGATAAAGAAGCAGTACGGTTAGTAGGGCCAATGGCGCCTGCTACAAAGCGTGGTTTACCGGGTGTTTTTTTGTTGTATTCGTCAGCCACCTCTCGGGCGATTCGTGCTCCTTCATAACTTAATTCATAGGCAAGCTCTTCAAGGTGATAATCAGCCAGGGAAATGCGCTGGGTGCTAAAAGTATTGGTTTCAATAATATCCGCGCCGGCATCAAGGTATTCGGTATGGATGGCTTTGATCACGTCGGGACGCGTAATATTCAGCAGGTCGTTATTACCTTTCAAATCGGAAGCATGGCCGCGAAAACGTTCGCCACGAAAATCCTCTTCGGATAATTCGTACCGCTGTATCATTGTACCCATTGCCCCGTCAATTACCAGGATGCGTTTTTGTAGTTCGTTTCTAATATCCATTTTTTGAGTTGGCAGTTTGCAGTTGCCAGTTTGCAGTTAGCAATTTGCAGAAATAGCTGTAACAGGAAACAGAAAAAACTGCAAACTGTTAACTCAAAACTGCAAATTGAAAAATGCTTATATCGAAAAGTCGGTCGTAATTTGACTTTCGCTTATCTTTCCTGAACGCCGCAACGGCCTTCAAGTAGAATGTGGCACCTTGTAAGCACAGGTTGCCAAGACTTCGCAGGGTCTAATCCCTCCGTCTTTCTCTATAAGCGTTACAAATATGCGTAATAAACAATTAAAATGCAAGTGTCTTACCTACCGGTAGTGTCTCAGTTTGAATTTATTTTATTTTTATGCTTGACAAGTTATATATAACTTTGTTTCATGGCTAAAAAAGATTTAAACCAACTGGCGAAGTCAATTCTTGATATTGTATCAGGCGAAGCCGAAGATACGAATAAAGGCAAGAAAGATAAATCTACCCCGGTTAAAGGTCGTTCAGGTGGGCTTGTTGGAGGTGAGGCAAGGGCAAATAAACTAACAGCCGAACAGCGTTCAGAAATAGCTAAAAAAGCAGCTGAAACAAGATGGAAATCTAAAACTAATCTTTAAATAAATCCCCCTGTAACGGGACTTTGTATATTTCAAACATTTTCTTTCTGAAATCATACTCTTCAAAGCAATCTTTCAAAACGTCCATTGTTTGACTAAGATAAATTTGTAATCTAATAATGCCATCCTTTGTAAAATATTGATAGTGTTTGGTATAACGGGTGCAATATTTAGTAGGATCATACTTGTTTTTTGCCCTTAAAGCGGGTAAAACAGTTTCTTCATACCTACTACTATACAAAAACTCATTTGTAAAATCGGCAACACGTTTATCCTTATGCCACATTGTTGGGTCTCCTGAAATGTGGAAAACTCTGTATATTTCATTGTACAATTCTTGCGAAAATTGAGGTGGATGATTTTGTGGTGTAGCAGCCAAAATATTTAAATCAACCTGTTTTCCACTTATCAAATTGACTATAGCAGGCTCTTTTTTCTTTTTGTTTGAAGTCTGCTTTTCAGTTAAGTCTTTTGTTTGTTCAAAAATCCCCTCTATTATTTCTTGCTTTGATAATACTGGTTTTACATTCTCTTGCGACTGCTGCTCTGCAATAATTGTTTTTTTGTCTAACTTCTCTTCCATGATATTTAATTATATATTTCAATTTTCTTTTCTGAAACGGTCTGTTCTAACGAAATTTCGTCTTTAAAGGGAAATTCCAATCTATATAAAGCGACTTTAATATTAGGCATGTATCTACGCGCTCTAATCCATGCCATCCTATCATCTTTATCATTATCATGAGCGTAGTAACTATGAATGATACTGGGATGAATATTATTTTCTCTCGCGGCTTCTCTTATGTACAGATCGCTGCGAATATGATTTTCAATAGCTCTTGTTTTTTCTTCTGAAAACATATACCTGCGGGCAAATTCGTCTGCTTCTTGCTCTTGCTCATCTAACGTAAGGGTTTGCTCACTATCTTCCGAAATATGATAAGCCATACTCTTAAACTGTTCCAAGTCAAATAATACATGGTACAGTTCATGGATTAATCCATGCCATAGAGTAGGATAAAACCCCCTATAATCCGTTAAAATAATGCAAGGCCTATCGTTGATTAATAGTGTTGCGCCCCTTAAATGAAGCGATGATAATTGAGGTAATACTATAACGGTAACGCCAAGCTTAAATAATACCTTAACAACTTGTACCAAACCAAGCTCAACGTTTGTAGAGTGCCATCTAATTTGAGGGAAGTATTTAATCAAACCATCCCTATCATAATAATTATGATTATCGATTTTGATTAAGATATTGCGCGCCCTGGTTAACCAATAGTCACGTGTTAAAGCAGAATTTTTTGAAGCGTTACTTGTATTAATAGACCGAGCCCAAAATGCAGTAACAAACGCTCTTTTCTTATAATCAAATATTGAGTTAAGGCTTAAGCTTGATTTTATCTTTTTTTCAATCTCGTTAAAATCATTAATTGTGTCGATTATCCCCGCTTTCCTCAAAGCGATTAAATCGAAATTATCTTTGATGAATTTCTTTTTATTAGTGGTGGTATTTAGCAAGTCGAAATTTCTTTCCAATTGCCGAAGATGTATTTCAACCGCCTCTTCAACTGTTATACCCAAGAAAGTCGAAACTTTATTAAGCACTAAATAATCCACCTTTTTTTGAGTGCCATCTAATAACCCGATTAGGGGTTTGTGCCCCACTTGAAGCATTTTTTCAGCTGCATTTTGAGATATTTTTAACTCATAAATGCGCTTTTGGAATAACTCTCTTATAGTTACCTCTCTAAAAATTCCTTCTATTAATGAATTGACCTCTTCGTGTTTGCTCATTTTAACATGTATGCGAAAAAAATTGTTTATTTTTCTGCTAATATCCGCTTTAATAGCCATATTTGCAATAGTTATCCCAAAAAAAATTAAAAAAAAATAAACTGATATTTATGCTTGACAAATAAAATAAATCATTATCTTTGTTTATGAATAAGTTACCAATCGCCAAAAAAGTACAGATAATCAACATGCTTGTTGAGGGTATGAGCCTACGCGCTGCTTCAAGAATAGCAGATGTAAGCATTAACACAGTGACGAAACTGTTAGTTGATACTGGTAAGGCCTGTCAGACTTTTCACGATGAAACAGTTTATAACCTAACCACAAAAAGAATTGAAGCGGATGAGATTTGGTCGTTCGTATACTCGAAAGAAAAGAATGTTGAAGATATTGTAAATTCAAACATTGATAAAGACAAAGCTGGCGATGTTTGGACGTTCACAGGGATAGATGCAGATAGCAAACTAATTGTTTCATGGTTTGTGGGTGACCGTACAGCCGAAAGTGCTTATATATTCATGTGCGACATGAAAGACCGTTTAAAAAATAAAGTACAATTAACAACTGATGGGTTTAAACCATATTTAAACGCTGTTCCTGATGCGTTCGGCTCTAAGATTGATTATGCAATGCTTATAAAGATATACGGTGAACCAGCGGGCACAAACCCAACAGATCGTAAGTACAGCCCAGGCGATTGCACTGGCTTTGAAAAGAAACGCATTATCGGCAAACCATTGGCCGAAAACGTTTCGACCTCTTATGTTGAGCGTCAAAACTTAACTATGCGTATGCACATGAGAAGATTTACAAGGTTAACTAATGCTTTCAGCAAGAAAATGGAAAATCACTGCCATGCTATTGCATTACATTTTGTATATTACAATTTTTGTAAGATACACAAGACATTAAGAGTTACTCCGGCAATGGAGGCAAAATTAACTAAAGATGTTATGACTATCGAAGATATTGTCAACCTAACCAATTAATATGGATGCCGCAATTAAGAATATGACCGCCGAATTCGAGGACGTTAAAATCTTAATGAATCAATTAAGCTCTTTAAAAAAAGACGAAAGACGGATAAAGCGCCGGTTGAAAACTAAGCAATTGAATTATACTTTCTTATCTGATATCGTTGGTCTTTCTAAAAAAGACAGAAAACTAACAGAGCCGCTTTTTAAATTTTTTAAATATTTGGGAATAAACGTTCACAGGGCACCTGATAATGATAAAGGCGGCGTTGAAGATTTGCGTATTTTTTATGCTGATACACTGATTATTATTGAAGCTACAAGTATTGAAAAGGGTCTTGCAACCGAAGGTAAGCTAACTCAAATACTAAAGCATATCAAAATAAGGCAGGCCGAATTTCCAAACTATAAAGTTATTGGCTTAAGTATTATTAACCACGAAGACAACAAACATTTTACTAAGAGGGGCATAAAACAAAAATATCAGGATAAAACCGTTAAGATTTTAAAATCACATGAATTATGTTCTGTTACTACTTTGACCTTACTGATTAACTTTATCAAAATTAAGAAAGGTGAAATTACTATAGATGACTTTATGAGGAATTTAACATCTCCTGGAATATACGAAATATAAAATATCGGGTGAAAGTCCCGCCAAATGAATTTACGTCTCCAGCGATTCCAACATGATGTTGGTCTGATTCAAGAACCTACTTGCCCGACGAGATGTTGGGAATAACAAGCAAGGGCAAGAGACAAACACCCGATATTTTATATCTTTAAAAAACTAAGTGCTGATTAAAAATCCCGACCAACTAATTCTCTATGCTGTCAAGGCGATCACAAGGATGTGATGGATTAGAGTTTGTGGCTTAGCCGAGGACGTGCCAAAGGCCTGCAAGCAAGAGATAAATTATCAGCACTTAGTTTTTTTCATGCTGTAATTTACTGTCAATCAAAACTTTTTGCAAATTTTTGTAAAAATCGGCGAAGCCGATTTTTAAAGTGTTTTTTAGAAAGTTTTTTTTGCGAAAACGCGAAAATTCTGCGTGAAATCAGGTTAATAGGAGGATATTTTTATTTTAATTCAAACTGAGACACTACCTACCTACCATCTTCTTTTAAAGTAAGTCATTCAGACAAAGGAACAAGTTCTTTACTTTCATTTAACAAAAAAGCTGCCCGGTATTAGCAGGCAGCTTTAATAAAAGGAATATTTTTAATTACCTCCTTCTGCCAAAAATACGCAGTAACATCAGGAACAAGTTGATAAAATCAAGATAAAGGGTTAAGCCGCCCATTAATGCCATTTTTGATGCTGTCGCATCACCATAGGTTAAACCGGCGCCAATGTTTTTTAGTTTTTGAACATCATAGGCAGTTAAACCTACGAATACCGCTACACCAATGTAACTTATCAGCATATCTAATCCGGAGCTATGTAAAAAGAAATTTACTACGCTTGCAACAACAATTCCTATCAGGAACATGATCAGTATTGAACCAAATTTTGTAAGGTCCTGTTTGGTAGTATAACCGGCAATGGCCATAATTCCAAATACAATTGATGTAGTTAAGAAAACGCCTAATACTGAAGATGCAGTAAAAGCTGCAAGTATGAAACTGAAGCTAATACCTGTTACAGCTGCATAAGCAATAAATAATAGTGAAAGAACCGGGTATGAAATACGATTAAGCCCAAAGCTTATTATAAGTACAAACGCAAGAGGTGCAAACATTACTATATAGGCAAGACCGGTTAATTGGCGAGTGTTTTGATCAACCAATGTGTTTATTAAGGAAGAGTTTGCAAAAACATACGCGCATAATGCAGATATGCCCAATGCCACAAACATCCACATAAATACATTAGCTAAAAATTTACGGGTTGAATCCGTTTCATTTATTTGGACTACGTTATTATAAGCGTAATCAGGGTTATTATTTTCCATTTTTTTTTAAAATTATTTATACAAATTTAATTATAGATATGAGATTTTAGATATGAGATGCGATATTTTTTACATTCAATAGACGAGAATTAGTTTTGAAAGTTTAATTGGAGTCCGGAAGTCCGAAAGATTAAAACTATTTAATCAGTCATCATCATTTTGGCCTCAAACTAATTGACTTTCGGACTTTCGGACTTTCCCCTAACTCAACCTTCTTATCAACTGTTCCTCCACTTTTTTAAATACCTGGATAGGTTTTAATGCGCGCCAGCCAAGGTCATCGAGCTCACCGCCAAAATTGATATAATAATCAATATTATTCCGTTTAAACTCATCGATCACATGTTCCCTGAAATTTATGCCCGCAATCCATCCGTCCTCCACATCCTGGAACCATTCTTCATAATAACAATCATCGGAAGAGTGGAAATTTAGCACATTCTCCCCTATCAGTATAAAATGGTTAATGCCGTTATCTATCATTAACTCAAGAATCTCGCGCTTCAGGAGCATAATATCATTATTGATTGCATCGTTCCATTCACCGATAAATTCTATTATGGTGTATGAACGTTCGTAATCAACAAATAATACTTTAAGGTATAAAGTGTTTGAGCCAAACGAATCCCATTGCGGGTGAAGGAGGTAGTTGTACACCTGTTTATCAAACTCAAACTCGTTGTATTCAGTTGCATAAAAAGGCGAATACTCGTCCTCCGCTGCAACGTAATCATCACGCCATTTATAATATGGTTCTATCTCGTGCATGCTCTAATTCCTAATCTGCGGATGTGCAAATGTGCGGATATTTTTAATTTTTTAATTCGCATATCGGTAATTTGTACATCTGCACATTAAACTTCCTTATAATTCTCTACCGCTTTCCTTACGCTGCCAAACTCTTTAAGCAATTTTGCAGCAGTATTTTCATCTAACCCGGTTTCTTTCATCACCATATGGGTTCCCCTGTCAACCAGTTTATTGTTTGATAATTGCATATCAACCATTTTATTGCCTTTTACCCGGCCCAATTGTATCATTACGCATGTGCTTAGCATGTTTAAAACCAACTTTTGTGCAGTCCCCGCTTTCATCCGGGTCGACCCGGTTAAAAATTCGGGGCCGGTAATTACTTCAACCGGGTATTTTGCTTCGGCAGCCACCGGGCTGCCACTATTACAAACAATGCAGCCTGTTATTATATTATGCTGGTTTGCCTTTTTTAAACCGCCAATTACATAAGGCGTTGTTCCTGATGCCGCTATACCTACCAGTACGTCTTTATCATTAATATCATATTCCGACAGATCAATCCAGGCTTGTTCAATATCGTCTTCAGCAAACTCCACAGCTTTGCGGATAGCGCCATCACCACCCGCGATAATTCCTACCACCCAATCAAACGGAACACCAAATGTAGGTGGGCACTCCGAAGCATCAACAATACCTAAGCGGCCGCTTGTACCGGCGCCAATATAAAAAAGCCTGCCACCTCGCTTCATCTTAACGGCCGTAATGGTTGCCAGTGCTTCTATTTGGGGCAAAGCCTTTGCTACAGCCAAAGGTACTGTCTGATCTTCTTTATTTATATTTTGAAGGATCTCCATCACAGGCATTTTTTCTAAATTACTGTAATAAGAATCCCTTTCTGTAGTCCTATCCATTTAAGATAAATAAATTTTTAGCAAAATTCGGTAAAAATGTTGGATTTTAGATATGTAATGAAAGCTTCTTTCGGACTTTCGGACTTTCCGACTTCCGGACTAAATTTAAATTTACCTAAATCTAATATCTCACATCTAATCAATAATTTCATAAATTTGTATCAGTTGGAATTATGAAAAAGGGAGCCGGTATAGTTTTCAGGTCGATGATATTGCTGTTGGTTGGTGTAACTATTGGCTTGTATATCAGTGATTATAGCTTTACTAATCATAGCCTGGGTTTCTCCATTGGCAGCAATGATAAAGTATCGAAGGCTTTAACCCTGATTAAAAACAATTATGTCGATTCGGTTAATGAGGATAGTTTGCAGGGTATTGCCGTAAATAACCTGCTTCAAAATCTCGATCCTCATTCGCTTTATTTACAGCCCCAGCGGGCGCAATCAATAAACGAAAGCCTGGACGGCGGTTTTAATGGCATAGGTTTAGAGTACCAATTACTACGCGATACCCTGGTTATTACACAAATTTATCCTGGTGGCCCGGCTGCTACTGCCGGACTGGTTACCGGCGACAGGGTAATTAATGTTAATCAAAAAAAGTTTTCGGGCACAAACCTAACAGCAGATGGTGTAAACAAAGTTTTCAGGGGCGATATAAATACTGAAATTTCGCTTGCCGTGTCAGCCCCGAATAGTACAGCATTAAAAATATATACTATAAAGCGGGGGCATGTTAATCTAAGCAGTCTTGATGCAGCATATATGGTTGCGCCAGGGGTTGGATATATTAAGATCAGCAAATTTGCTTTAACAACCGATGCCGATTTTCGTACTGCACTTGATAAGCTTAAAACACAGGGCCTTAAAAAACTGGTGCTTGATATAAGGGATAACGGCGGGGGCTATCTTAATGCAGCCACCTCCCTTGCCGACGAATTTTTAAAAAAGGATAAGCTAATTGTTTATACCCAGGGTGTGCATGAAGAGCGCAAGGATTATTTCGCAACAGATTCGGGTGAGTTTAAGGACGGGAAATTAGCTGTGTTAATTGATGAGTATTCCGCATCGGCAAGCGAGATACTGGCCGGGGCATTGCAAGACCTTGACAGGGCCGTAATTGTTGGCCGCCGTTCATTTGGGAAAGGCCTGGTACAACAGCAATTCCCTTTCGGGGATGGTTCTGCGGTTAATTTAACTGTAGCAAGATATTATACACCTTCAGGAAGATCAATACAAAAATCATACAAGGGCGGGATTGATAGTTACCATGATGAAATTGCAGAACGGATGCGGAAAGGGGAACTATTTTCGGCTGAAAGCAATTTAAATGACAGCATTTTTAAAAGGCCATCCCCCTACCACACGCTTAGCGGCAGAAAGGTATTTAGCGGCGGCGGTATTATGCCGGATATTTTTGTTCCGGCCGACACTACTCAAAACACCCCCCTGATAGAGGAATTAGGCAACCAGCAACTTTTCACGGCGTATGTTATCGACAAAATGCAACCTGAATTGGACAAGTTCGCATCCGCAGATGCTTTTGAAAAACAATATGAAGTAAATGAAGAGGAGTTTGGTAATTTCATATTATATGCTTCTAAAACGATAAAAGAAATGGATTCGCACGAGTTGCTTATTTCTAAACCCGAAATAAAAACGCTTTTAAAAGCATTTGCCGCACACTTTAAATGGGGCGACAACGCCTATTTTGAAGCGCTGAACAGCGATGATGTTACCTTGAAAAAAGCAGTGGAGGCTATTAATTAGATGTGCAGATGTGCGAATATGCTGATGTGCAAATGTTGATACGGATAATCTAAAATCAATTCATCTGCACATTTATAATTCGCACATCCACAATCTGCACATCTTCTTACTTCTGCCTGAACCAAACCTGTATCGGCGCGCCCGAAAATTCAAAATTCTCCCTCAGCTTATTTTCTATAAACCGGTAGTAAGGCTCTTTTACATATTGTGGTAAATTACAGAAGAACGCGAACATGGGCGAAGTTCCTGCTATCTGGGTAATGTATTTTATTTTAACGTATTTACCTTTTATAGATGGCGGCGGATAATTTTCAATAATGGGCAGCATCACCTCATTTAGTTTTGAGGTTGGTATTTTCCTTATCTTATTCTGGTAAACCTGGTTGGCCACATCAATTACTTTTAAAACCCTTTGCTTTTCGGTAACGGAAGTAAAAACAATGGGCACATCAGTAAAAGGGGCTATTTTATCCCTGATCTGTTCTTCAAAAACTTTGATGGTTTTATTGTTTTTTTCGATAAGGTCCCACTTGTTGACTACGATAACAACCCCTTTCTTGTTTTTTTCGGCGAGATGAAAAATGTTAATATCCTGCGATTCAATACCTTCAACTGCATCAATCATCAGGATCACAACATCCGCTTCTTCCAATGCTTTAATGGTGCGCATTACCGAGTAAAATTCAATATTCTCCTTAACCTTGGTTTTTTTACGGAGGCCGGCAGTATCAATCAGCATAAAATTATGCCCGTACTGGTTATAATGGATGTGGATAGAATCGCGGGTGGTGCCTGCAATGGGCGTTACAATATTACGTTCCTTGCCGATCAATGAATTAATTATGGATGACTTACCAACATTTGGCCGGCCTACAATAGCATATTTCGGCAAGGCATTTTCTTCTACTTGCTCATCATCAAAATGTTTCACCACCTCATCAAGCAGTTCGCCCGTACCGGAGCCGGTCATGGACGAGATATTGTAAAGCTCTCCCAATCCCAAACTGTAAAACACCATTGAATCAGCCAAAAGTGAAGTGTTGTCCAGCTTATTTACTACCACAAATACCGGCTTTTTGCCTTTGCGCAGCAGACTGGCAATTTCGTCGTCAAGATCGGTGATGCCCGTAGTTACATCAACCATAAACAAAATTACGGTTGCTTCTTCAATGGCGATAATTACCTGCTCACGTATTGCAGCCTCAAACAAATCGTCCGAATTTGCTACGTAGCCCCCCGTATCAATAACTGTAAAGGTATGCCCAGTCCATTCCGATACGCCGTAGTGCCTGTCGCGGGTTACACCGCTCACATCATCAACAATGGCTTTGCGGCTTTCGGTTAAACGGTTATATAAAGTTGATTTGCCTACATTGGGCCTGCCAACTATGGCTACTATGTTACTCATTCGATTTTAGATTTTAGATTTACGAATTACGATTGCCGTCGTCCGTAAACTCAATGCTAATTTACAAACCCGATTAGCAAAATCTAAAATCGTAATTCGTAAATCGTAAATTATTCATATCCAAACTGCTTCAGGTAATTTTTTTTACTGCGCCAGTCGGGGATCACTTTTACAAACATTTCAAGGAATATCTTTTTCCGGAAAAAATCTTCCATATCCCTGCGGGCATAGGTGCCTACAATTTTAAGCATCCCGCCATCTTTGCCAATAATGATATTTTTTTGCGAATCGCGCTCCACAATAATTTCCGCGCTGATACGGTGAAGCTTTTCGCCCTCAACAAAGGCAGTTATAATTACTTCGGTGCTGTAGGGAATTTCTTTTTTGTATTGTTTAAACACCTGCGCCCTTATCATTTCCGAGGCGAAGAAGCGATCGTTACGGTCAGTCAGCGCATCTTTTTCGTAGTAGGCCGGATGCTCGGGCAAATGCTCTATCACAAAATTCATTACAGCAAGCACATTATAATCTTTTAATGCAGATATGGCAAATATGGCTTTGGGGTTCAGCTTTTCCTGCCAGTATTCAACCTTGGCTTTTACTGTTTCCTCGTCGGATTGATCAACTTTATTAATGAGAACGGCTAAAGGAGCTGACGAGCCTTCCAGTTTTTTTAACACATCGGCCTCATCATACTCCTCGTAAATATCGGTCACCAGCAAAATGAGGTCGGCGTCCACTATGGAGCCGTCCACCTGGTGCATCATACTTTCGTGCAGGGCATAGTGTGGTTTGATGATGCCGGGGGTATCCGAAAACACGATTTGGTAATCTTCATCGTTCACAATACCTAATATCCTATGACGGGTAGTTTGCGCTTTGGGGGTGATGATGCTCATTTTTTCGCCCACCAACGCGTTCATCAGGGTTGATTTACCCGCGTTGGGCTTACCAATTATACTCACAAAACCTGCCTTATGCGCCATAAAAAAATAAACAAAATAATATTTGGACTGCAAAGAAACGAATTATATCTTTGCAGTCCAATTAAAACGGAGTGCAAATTGCATTTTTGACAAATTGGAACACTTTTTGAGGTTATGAACAAAGGGTGATAACAAAAAAAATAGTGCGGGATGGAGCAGTTGGTAGCTCGTCGGGCTCATAACCCGAAGGTCGTAGGTTCGAGTCCTGCTCCCGCTACCTTTTAGAAAGTCAAAAGCCTTAAGTCGAAAGTCTTGAGGCTTTTTTGATTTTCAACAATTTTTTTATTTGGCGCGACTAATTGGATAACCCGCTTATTTGTCAACTTTTTTAGAAGTCGACAAATCTTTGGAAGTTAGAAATGTTATCTTTGAGATAACAGCATTACTTTTTTGCGGAAAGATGGATTTACCAGCACTTATAAACCGGTATAAAAGCCTCGGCATTGATGATGTTATAGATCATGAAAAATTTAACCTGATCTCCATCGTTCATCATTCTACTAAAATTGAGGGCTCTACCTTGACGGAGGTCGAAACACAGGTTTTGATCAACGAGGGACTTACCCCCAAAGGCAAGCCTATGCACGATAGTTTGATGGTTACCGATCATTATGCCTCGCTATTATTTACTCTAAATACAGCGAAGGAAAAAAGGGATATCACAGTAAATTTTATAAAGGAGATAAATTCGCTGGTTGTAAAAAGTACCGGTAAAACATATAACACAGTGTTTGGTACAATAGATTCCACTACCGGGGCATTCAGGAAAGGCAATGTTTCGGCGGGTGTAACTTATTTCCCTAATTACGATAAGGTTGAAACCCTTACCAATGAAATGGCCGTTAAGGTCAATAGTTTATTAAAGAAACCAAATTCAATAATTGAAGAGTTAAATTTATCTTTCGACGCTCATTTTAATTTGGTAAGCATACACCCATTTTATGATGGCAATGGCCGCACATCAAGGTTATTGATGAATTATATTCAGGCTTACTACAACTTGCCGCTTGCAATTGTTCAAAGCGGGACTAAGGCCGAATATATCCAGGCCCTAATTGACACCCGGGAAAAAGATGACATTCAAATTTTCAGGGACTTTATGGCGGCCGAATATGCCATGCAGCTAAAGAATGAAATAAAAAAATTTGAGGAAATTACCCAACCGAAAAAAGGTAAAGGATTTAATTTAATGTTTTAGTGGGTTTGAGTCCTGCCTAAATACCCTCCTTATACCCGTCAAAATTCCGGTTCATGTTCACGGTTATCACGCCATCGATTTTGTGAATACCTCATTCGGCAATGCCGCCGGCGCACTCCGCATCATGAGCAGGCTAAAGGCCCTGCAAGCCCAATACAAGCTGTCTATACTCGTGCTGGCACACACGCCGAAGCGCCGCAAAGGGGCACAAGCCCTCTCGACAGACGACCTGCACGGCAGCAAACTGCTCATGAACTTTGCCGACAGCGCCTTTACCATTGGCGTAAGCCATACGGATAACAGCCTGCGTTACCTGAAGCAAGTAAAACAGCGCAGCAGCCGGCAGGTTTACGGCGATGATAACGTATGCCTTTGCCGCATCCACAGGTACCGCAACTTCCTCCGGTTACGGTTCGAAGGGCACAGCGCCGAAGCCCCTCACCTGCTTAGCCGCAACCACTTGCAGCGCGAACAGCTAACCGAACAAATAGCACGAATGTCGACCGAAGGCCGTACACAGCGGCAGATAAGTGAGCAGCTAAATGTGAGTTTGGGGATGGCTAATAAATTATTGAAGGGGTGATGTTAAAAAGTGACCTACATCACATAAATATTGCCTTCCTTTAAATGTGATGTAGGTCACACAGCCGCCTGAATTTTGGTGCCGTATTTTGTTGTATAATTTTTAACCAAATAAAAACAATCAACATGAAACGTACAGCAAAAGCTCATTGGAATGGTAACCTTAGAGAAGGTAAAGGAGAGATATCTTCACAAAGCACCATCCTTAACCAAACACCCTATTCGTTTAAAACACGGTTCGAGTCTGGCATCGGAACCAATCCTGAAGAATTAATAGCTGCGGCACACGCAGGCTGTTTTACCATGTCGGTAAGTGCAACCCTTGAGCGGGCAGGGTTTATAGCCAACGACCTGAACACCGAAGCCATTCTCGATGTGGATTTGGCTAACCTGCAGATCACAGGCATTCATTTGGATTTGAAAGCATCACTAATTGATGGTCTATCCTTCGAAGCTTTCCAGGAAATTGCAGAAGGCGCCAAAGCCAATTGTATTGTATCCAAAGCACTGAGTGTGCCTATTACTTTAAGTGTTTCTTACCAATAATGATAGGGGTTTGATAACCGGTTCCCCTTTTTTAAATATCAGTTCCATTATTAATTTATCGTAAAATAAAAAAAATGAAAAATGTATCAATTAAAAACAGCTCGTTAAATAAGTATTTAATCGCAGCGCTCCTGATTTTCAGCAGCTTGCTTTTGCGGGTTAATCCGGCAGGAGCGCAAACTCATCATCGTATAAAAAACATTGTGATCGTACATGGCGCCTTTCAGGATGGTTCCGGATGGAAAAGTGTTTACACCATACTTACAAAAAAAGGGTATCATGTAACCATCGTTCAAAATCCCCTCACCTCATTAGACGACGATGTTGAAGCGACCAACCGTATACTTGCGCAACAGGATGGGCCGGTAGTTTTGGTGGGCCATTCATGGGCCGGTGTAGTAATTACCCAGGCAGGCGTAGATCCTAAAGTTGTCTCCTTAGTTTATGTAGCCGCTTTTGAGCCGGATAAAGGCGAAACCGCAAATTCATGGTCAGCGACCCAGGCAAAAGCACCTTCAATGCGTGTTACAGCAGATCCAAAAGGGGTTGTGTTTTTTGACAGAACAACCTTCCATGAAGGGTACTGCGCCGATCTCCCTAAGGCTTTGGCAGATTTCATGAACGCTTCGCAGCAACCTATCGTCGGTGCGTGTTTTGGTAGCACTGTAACTGAAGTAGCCTGGAAAAACAAGCCAAGTTACGGGATAGTGGCTACTGAAGATCATGCCATCAACCCAATGACAGAGCGTAATATGTACAAACGGGCAAATACTAAAATCACCGAGATCAAAGGCAGCCATGCGGTGTTTATCTCGCAGCCTGAAGCAGTTGCAGCGGTGATCATCAAAGCATCCTATGTAAAACACTAAAAAATTGATGCTTTTACTAAATCAGATGCCCGATACCTCTTTCAGCTGGTTTCGGGCATCGATTGTAACAGGCAATAAACAACAGCAAACATTTATTTGACTTTTAACTAACCGTATTTTATGAAACGATTTATTTTATATGTTGCCGGAATTTTATTATTCGCAGGAGTTGCCAGCGGGCAAACAATAGGTGGTGCGAACGATTTTACCCCATTGCCTAATCCTAAGGCGGGGGAAGAGGTAGCTACTTTCGGTGGTGGTTGTTTTTGGAGTATGAGCGAGGCTATGTCTGAACTAAAGGGTGTAAATAAGGTAATATCTGTTTATGCGGGCGGAACAACTAAAAATCCAACTTATGACCAGGTGGCTACGCTTACTACCGGGCACGCTGAATGTTCACAAATTTATTATGATCCGAAGGTGATCAGTTTTACTACTCTGGCTAATGCTTTCTTTTTCGCCCATGACCCCACCGAGCTTAACCGCCAGGGGCCTGACGTAGGTAGCGACTACCGTTCGATTGCCTTTTACCGGACCCCGGAAGAGAAAAATATTTTATTGGGTTTGATAAAAAAGATTAACAAATCAAAGTATTATCATGGAGCGATAGTTACCCAGGTTGTTCCATTTACTATAGCGTATGCTGCCGAAAATTATCACCAGGGCTATTACAGGCTCAATGGCGATAAACCTTACATAATGCAAGTTTCAAAGCCCAAAGTAATGAAATTCAGAAAAGTTATGAAGACAGAGTTAAGGCCGGAATTTCAAAAATAAAAAAAGAGGCTGTATCAAGATTTAATTGATATGGCACTCCGCTGTCCGAAGTTTGCAACCTTCGGACATCAGGGATTTAATCGATAAAGTAACAAAACACAAACCCTGCCACAGATTTACTGCAGCTGCCGCAAGCCCCGGTTGTTGCCCGCCTGCTAAGTAACCGACTATTTAAGTAACGACAGAAAGAAGCCCGTCAAAAGCAAAATAAATTTAATCGATAATCCCCGCTGCCCCAAGCATCCACGCTTATGGCAGCGGGGGATTATTGCCGGAGCCAACTTATTTGATGAATTTACCTGTGGATGACCGGGACAAGGAAGCCGCCCACAAAGAAAATCCCGCAATGGCCTGATTCAAGGGCTGTTTTCTATTGAGTGAGATAACTGGTTAGGAATCGCCCTTCGGTGATTGACATGGTAACGTTTGATGAGTTGGTACCGGTAAATTGAAATGTACCGACTATCTCGGTGCTGGTAAATTGGGTTATCACTAAACTTCCTGAATTGCTCACAAAAGTATCTGGTGCGTTAGTACCGTTAGCAAACGAAAGGGTTGCATTACCATTAGATAGATCAAATGTACCTACTTTTACATTACTTACAACCAAATTTACATAGGCGTTGTTTCCTAATAGGCCGCCTATCTGGATAACACCATCAAGTTTACTATAAACTGCCGTTGCAGTTGTAGATATATACAAGCTCCCGCTAAACTTTAATGAAATATCTGTTGCAAACACTGGCGAAGCGAGTACAATGGGGTCGTTTTTACAGGAACTGGCTGTTAAAACAAATATTGTCAATAGTAATATAAAATTGAACCGTTTCACCCCAAAAGGTTTGAACTGCAATCTAATCAAAAAAAATAAATTAAAAGAACTAAATGTTAAAGATATTAATCTTTTAACCTGCCTGCTATCCGTTGTTTGTAACTTTGGATGGTTATGCCTGCAGCGTGCACAGCCGCAACTGATTGAAGATTCCAACTCCGACCTGCAATGTATCAGGCTTTCAGCTGAATATTATCACAGCTACGCTCTTTCACATCAATTACTCCATCCACGTTTGAGTTATGGCATCCAAAAGTCATATATTCGTTAAGTAAAACAACGCTTATGAAAAAAATATTTTTCGCTCCGTTCCTATTGATGGTGGCCAATCTGCTCATGGGGCAGCAAAATACGGGCTTTAAACAAGGACAGATTATTTCGCCGCTGGTATCGGGTAATGCGGTTACTTTTAAATTGTATGCACCGCACGCGCAAAAAGTCTCGATAATTGGGGATTGGGAGGCTGGCGGCGGCAAGGGCGCTCTTAGCAAGGACACCAGCGGGGTATGGAGCTGTACCATCAGCGATTTGCCATCGGATATTTATTATTACCGGTTCATAGTGGATGAAGTGCCGATGCTTGACCCGGCCAATGTGTTCGAGCGGCGGGACGTGGGTACGCTGTTCAGCGTATTTATTATCGGCGGCGGTAAGGGCGACTTTTATAGTGTAAATGACGTACCGCACGGCAATGTTGTCCGCACCTGGTACCATTCCCAAACATATAAAGCGGACAGACGGCTGACCATTTACACGCCTCCCGGCTACGGAACCGGGAAGGCGAAATATCCTGTGCTGTATTTATTGCATGGCAGCGGCGGCGACGAGGAAGCATGGGTCGGCACCGGGTCGGTAGACCGGATCATGGACAACCTGATTGCGCAGGGCAACGCGGTCCCGATGATCGTAGTTATGCCCAATGGCAATCCATCCAAACAGGCGGCGCCGGGCGAAACTAAGGACAACTTTAACTACAGGCCCGCTATGAGCAATGCTTTCCCGGGTTATAAAGATGGCTCGTACGAAACGAGTTTTAAGGAGATCGTTGATTTTACAGACAGCCACTACGCCACAAAAGCGGAAAAGTCGGAAAGGGCCATTGCAGGGCTTTCGATGGGTGGTTTCCATACGTTGTTTATTACCGCTGATCACCCTGAAACTTTTGCTTATGCGGGCCTGTTTTCGCCCGGCATCAACTTTTCGACCCTGAATATGAACTATCCGGCTTACCAGCACCTGGACGATAAACTGGTACAGCTCAAAAAAGACGGCATCAAACTTTATTGGATCGGCATAGGTTCGGCTGACGGCCTGCTGTCTTCTGTAAATGCTTACCGGGCCAAGCTTGACAGTCTCCATTTTCCGTATCAATATGTCGAATCGTCAAGGGGCCATCTGTGGACGAACTGGCGTAGTTATTTGTTGCAGTTCGCGCCCTTGCTGTTCAGGAACTAAAAATAAATCCCTCTGCGCTGCATACCATAGTCCAGGGGGATTTAAATTAGGTTCCTAATGATCTGTTCTTTGAGATTACTGCCCCAGCAGATCAAACAGTTCTTTATCCATCTGTGGTTTCAGCTCACATTTGTTATCAAAATGCATGGTAGCCGTGTTTGCTGCGTTAAAAGCGTCCCAGTGTGGTAAAGCATCGTTATTGGGATTGCCGGTATGCGCAAAATTTATCCAGGCCGCGCTCATTTTTGCCGCGAGGGCGTATGCTTCTTTTGTACCGCCTGTCATTTCTTCACAAAGCGCTATATTGTTAAATACAAAAGGCAATTCGCTGCAATGCACAGCTTTATATTTCCCATCCATTACAGGCGACTGCCAGGTGAACAGGTACATATAAACAGGCGCCGCATTAAGCGCCGCTTTCTCTTTGGCATAAGCAATTGCGCCTGGACGAAATAACACATCCACATCCATCAGGTCTGTTGGTTTTGTGTCGTTTGGATACGCTTTTTTAACGGCAGCTATGTACGCACTTGTTTTATCACCCTGTTGCTTTTGGATTGTTGCCGTAACCTGTTCAAGCGAGGCATCGCTCATGCCAGTAAACAAAGAGGGCATAAATTCATTTTTTACTGTCCCTATCAGCAAGGGCACATCTTTTGAAAGTTCAAGGGCCTCCTTTGAATAAAGCTGGTAAGGCAAATCTTCTCCGTCCATGCTTGGGCCCCAGTTAGCGCTAAGTAATGCAGCTATACCGGCTTGGCCTTTCATTCTGTCATTTACAATTTTCAGCGCTTTTACGCCTGCGGCGTTAAGTGTTTGATAGGGTATGGTTTGAAGACTATCCACCTTATCGGGCGAAATGTTTAGTGCTTTTAACAGCTCTGCAGCAATCGCCTGTGTAGTTGCCTTATCATGCATTTGCGACCTAAATGCGCCGCTTTCATTGACGGCTTTTTGAAACAACCCTTTCGCAGACGGCATTGCCATTAATGTAAGGACCTTGGCACCTCCGCCCGACTGACCAAAAATGGTTACATTGTTTGGGTCGCCGCCAAAGTTTTCAATATTTGCCTTTACCCATTCGAGCGCTGCTTTTATATCAAGGATACTCACGTTAGCCGAATGTTTATATTTATCGCCATAAGCAGAAAGGTCTAAGAAACCGAGTACATTTAACCGGTGGTTGATGGATACCACCACCACATCGCCTTTTTTTGACAGGCTTTCCCCATCGTATGATGGAAGCTCCTGCGATGATCCTGCTGTAAAGCCGCCGCCATGGATCCAAAACATCACGGGCCTTTTTTTGCCATCGTTGATACCTGGTGTCCATACATTTAAACGCATACAATCTTCGTTGGTGTAGCCCCAATCATGGTGATAAACAAACTCGCTTTCATCCTGCACAGATGTTGTAGGGTTCATTAATGGCGCAACGGGCCCAAACGTCATTGAGCTGCGTATGCCCTGCCACGGCTTCGGTTTCTGTGGTGCTTCAAACCGTTTTGCTTCCGCATAAGGCATGCCCTTATATGTGTAAATGCTGTTGTGAATATAGCCGCGCACTTTTCCGGCATCCGTGCTGGTTACGGCAACATCTTTTCCTGTTTGTAACTGGGCCAGGGCGATATTTGCCATGCAAAAAATCGCAATAAAGCAAGTAATTATTTTTTTCATGAAATACAATTTATATGGTTTAAATGGATTGCTAACATGGTCAGGTTTAAGGTCTGCATTAGCATTGCAAAAGCCTGTTCCTGAATACTTTTTATTATTGTCTCAATATGATACAATAATAAAGTATTTTTTTGATTTACCAATTTTTTTTATCCGTTCTCCATGGCAATATTATAAAGCCATGCCAAAAACGTGGCATACTAGTGCCCGCATTTAGGTATAAACGCTGCTTATAGCACGCTGTTTATAACATTAATTAACGTTTGTTTGTCAAACGGCTTTTGAATGTACGCATCGGCTCGGCTAAGTTCTGCGAAGTATTGTAATTCTGCGTCTGCCGACATCAATACCACCGGTATCGCTTTCGTTTGTGGTTTTGACTTCAATAAAATGCAGATGATATGCCCGGTAATATTGGGAAGGTGTTCATCAAGAAGAACGCAATCGGCATTCGTTTCAACCAACTCGTCGATGGTCGAAAAGGTCTCGAAACTGGTAACACGATAGCCTTCCGATTGCAAAACTTTTCCTAATAGCTGCGACAAAGACGTATCGTCTTCAATAATTACTATATGTTTTTGAATTGTATCCAAGTTTTTATGGGACATTGCCTTTTAACATCAAAATAAAAATAATGTTCTCATTGAAGAAAATTTAATGTGAAAGGATTGCTTCCTATCAAAAAAGCGCTGTTAGGTATAGCGGCTACCTACCAGCGCGGCAATAATACGCGGCCGCAAAGCCCAGCGTTGCATACTCACCCGATTAAGGGGAGTAAATGATCAATGGCTAACCGGCTTCATTCCTAATGTATTCGTCATAAAACTTTCTATAGCTTTTTGAACAGTTTTTGTATCGTGTGAAAAAATGTACGACCCTATCGGATGTACGCCGGCATTCGGGATTGCTTGTTTATATTTTAAGCTGGCAGGTGTACCCAACTCATCAAACATGGAAAGCTCGGCAGAAACCTTTACTGTACTATCCTGGTGAACAGCATCTTTGTAATAATATAATAACTCGGTTGGCTGCTTTACCTTTTCGAAAGTTTCTTTATTCATCGATGTTGAAACTAAATTTTGTAGTTGTACAGCCGCCTCTAAACGGTAACGCTGATACCAATATTGATTTTTTAACTTGTCGTTTGTTTTACTATCGACATAATCGGAACCGGTAATTAACCGGGCGAGTTGTAATCCCCAACGTGTGTTTAACACCCACGCTTTATCGTTATTGATGGCAATATTTGGCGACATAAGTATCAATGCTGTAATGTCGTGAGGGTAGGTTGCCGCTAATTTTAGCGATACGGTTCCACCTGTAGAAGTGCTCATCAAAATAACTTTTTTGCCTAATTGTTTGCCGATTGCTAATGCTTCCTTAGCCGATTCCCAATATTTGTCGGCAGTAAGGTTAATCATTTGTTCCGTAGTGTCGATGCCGTGTTCGGCAATACGGGCTAAATATAAATTACAACCAAACTTTTTAGCAATATTCCGGTGTACCGAATCGCCTTCTTCCTGCGAAGCAGAAAATCCATGAATATAAACGATAGCATAATCGGTTTTTTGTTTCGCCGAATCATTTGCCCAAACAATACGGGCGTAGTTATCGGGTTTAAGTTTATGTTTGGCTTCGTTTGTTTTGATATAATTGATAAGCCCGGTAAAATCGGCAGGTACTTCAGGCATTGCCCTACTGTAAACCGGGGTTGAAGGTTTAGGTCCTAATAAAAATGCAATAATTATTATAATAATTACTATTGCTACTATGGTAAGTACTTTTTTTCTGCGTTTCATGTTGATTTATTGGAGATTGATAAAGTAGAAACCAAAAGTACCTAAAAAATAAAACCATCTGTAGCCCCAGGGTTGAGATTTTTTAATATGCTCAGCTTTTCACAGTTTTACAACTTATTTGAATGCATTCAAAAATTAAACAGATGAAAGAACGCATCCATTCGATTGACATTGTACGCGGTTTGATCATGATCATCATGACCCTGGACCATTGCCGCGATTTTTTGCATGTTCCGGGGCAGTCTCCGTTAAATATGCAAACAACAACGGTAATCTTATTTTTTACGCGCTGGATAACGCATTTCTGCGCACCAACTTTTGTTTTTTTGAGTGGTACATCGGCTTTCCTTGCCGGACAAAGAAGATCAAAAAAGGAGTTAAGCCTGTTTCTTTTAAAAAGGGGCGCATGGTTAATTCTTTCTGATATGCTCATCATCACATTCCTGTTTACTTTCGATCCGCTATATCATGTGGTGGTCCTGGAAGTGTTATCTGCAATCGGCTTCGGTATGATCATCCTGGCGCTATTAATCTATTTGCCAATTCGGGTGATCGCAATCATCGGGCTAATCATTATATTCGGCCATAACCTGCTTGATTATGTACAATTACCGGAAAATGGGTTAACCGGCAGTTTAACTAAACTATTTGTTTCGGCGGTGGGCGCCAGCATACCATTAGGTGGCAGCCGGATTGTGGTTGTACTATATGCTGGAATTCCCTGGGCGGGGGCAATGCTGCTGGGTTATGCTTTTGGCGCTGCTTATAAAACTGGCTTCGATAGCCAAATGCGAAGAAGAATATTGCGGATTTCGGGTATTTCTCTCATTATTTTGTTTATCGTTTTGCGCCTGGTCAACCACTATGGTGATCCCGCCCCCTGGGCCGCTCAGCGAAATGCGGCACACACGCTCCTGTCGTTCCTGAATGCTACTAAACAACCCCCTTCGCTGCTCTATTTGTCGATGACGCTTGGCCCTGTTTTGATATTGTTATCATTTACCGAACAAATAAATGGCCGCTTTAGCTCACTTTGCCGGGTATATGGAAATGTGCCTTATTTTTATTTTATCATGCATTTGTGCCTTATCAGGATCATCAATATAGTGCTCATTGTTTTGGGCGGTCTCCAGATCAAGTTCACTGGTTATCCTTTGGTTTGGCAGGCAGATGGCTTTGGTTATCCATTATGGGCGGTGTATTTATTTTGGTTTTTGGTGATTGCAATGCTTTATTTCCCAAGTAAATGGTACGGAAATTATAAAAGAAACCATACCCGGTGGTGGCTTTCTTATTTATAAAATGGAACGTTCTTCAGATGAAAAATAGCTTAGCTACTACAATAAATCACTGGGGTTAGTCTTATAAAGACGGTATTAGATCAGGAGGTGCTGGTTTATCAGGATCAAAAACCGCTACCCCAACCCTTGAGTCTGCGCAACCATAATAAAGAAACCATTTTTTCTTAAAGTAAGCCATGCCTTCAATAAAAACCGTTCCGTTTACATATTGCCCGCTTTTTTCAAATGGCTCCATCGGACGAAGAAATGGAACATCTAAGCGGGTTATTATTTTCGAGGGGTCGTTCAAAGAAAATAATGCCTGCCCCGCGCAGTACGAATTACCATTAAAACGTACATCGCCGCCATTACCGGGGTGATTTTTCCCATTATAAAATAGTATAATGCCTTTGGCGGTCATTATAGCAGGGGGGCCACATTCAGTAAGGTCGCTGTCAAAATAGCCCGGGCGGGGAGAGATCAGCTGTTTGAGTTCGCCTTTGTCATCTACCACCGGTTTCCAATCTACCAGGTTGGCTGAAGTGGCCGCAAACACATGCAATTCGCCCCAGTACATCCAGTATTTACCCTTGATTTTTGTAATAACCTGCCGGTCGCCTTTCATTTTTGTAAGGATGGAGGCAGATTTATTGGCGATATCGGCGAACTTTCCCTTATAAAATTTCCTGAAGATGGGGCCATGTTTTACCCAGGTGGTTAAATTGGTTGAAGTGGCAACTCCCAGGCGCGGCACCTTCCGGTTCCATTGCGTATAAAACATTACATAAGTTCCTTGTTCAGTTACGGCAACCCTGGGGTCTTCACAACCGCCCGGCCATTCAAACGCCTTCTGACTATCGTTTCCCGGAAACATCACGGGCGTTGGATTCCTTTTAAAAATAAGCCCGTCACTGCTTTCGGCATAACCTATCCTTGAGGTCCGGGTGCCGATTTCAACGCCGGTTTTGTCTTCAGACCTGTACAGAACCACTATTTTGCCATTTTTTATCGCGGCGGCGGGATTAAAAGTATAATCTGCTTCCCATCCTACCATTTTATTCGACATAGGATCCAAAAACTTTGCACTGGGGTCGGGTGAAATAATGGGATTGATATTTTGCGGACGCACAAAACCGCCAAATGCCCATTTAGGAAGAACATTCTCTTCTTTTGTTTGGGCAACAGAAAAATTAAATACCAGCAAACAGGCTAATAGTCCTGTTAGTTTAACAAGTTCTTTTTTCATCAGGCGTATTTATATTTTATAGGTTTAATATCCGGGTTCAACCGGTTTATTTTCGCAAAACCAGTTTTATGAATTATTAGCAATGATAGTCAATAAATGCTATCAGAAAAAGAAAAACCGCTTTTCTAATTACAATAGAGCGGTTCTTGTTTTGGCAAAAAATAGATCAGTCAATAAATTTTGTACAACAGGGATTATTTGATTTTTTTTCTTTTTGTTTGATTATCATTAACGCCCGCCTGTGCGCTTACTTACCTTTGTTAAACATTTAACTAGCAAATCATGTTGGGCAATATAAAAGAGGAAAGTTATGGAAATTAAACGCAGCGGCTCACAGCCTTCGGGCAAAGGCCCCGCCGAATATTTTAGCGGAACAGTACGTATTGATCCGCTTTTTACCCCGCCTGAACCAGCCCGTGTGGCCATGGCGCTGGTCACATTCGAGCCGGGCGCCCGAACCGCGTGGCATACACATCCCCTTGGCCAAACGTTAATTGTTACCGCAGGCAGTGGCTGGGTACAACGTAAAGGAGGGAAAATCGAAGAAATTCATCCGGGAGATGTGGTGTTTTTCGAAGCCGGTGAAAAACATTGGCACGGCGCCACCGCGACTACGGCGATGAGCCACATTGCCATACAGGAAAAACTTAATGGTTCGCCGGTAGATTGGATGGAAAAGGTAAGCAACGAAGAATATAATAGCCCCGATAAATAACCAATTAAGAGCAAGAATAATGCAAAAACGCAAATCAGGAAACAACGGGCTGGAAGTGGCAGCTATTGGCTTCGGCGGTATAGGATTTAGCTTTTCTCATGGAAATACTTAATATACGATCAATATCACAACTAACCCACAGAAAGGGAATCTTGTTCTGTTGAACGAAGTAACTGATCATTACTACGTCAATTTAAATATAAAGTAAGCTTATGAAAGAAAACTCTGTAAACGTAATCGTAGTTATCGGTGCCGGATCAATTGGCCAGGCAATTGCCCGGCGTGTGGGCGCGGGTAAACATATCCTTCTCGCTGATCTTCGCGAGGAAAACAGTAATGCGGCTGCAAAAGTGCTTAGCGAAGCCGGTTTCGAAGTTAGTACTGCCATCGTTGATGTATCATCCCGGGAGTCTGTCCGGTCTCTTATTGAAACAGCTACGGCAATTGGGGGAATTACCGGGCTTATCCATGCTGCCGGCGTTTCTCCTTCGCAAGCATCCCCATCAGCAATACTTAAAGTGGATTTATATGGCACCGCGCTGGTACTTGAGGAATTTGGCAAAGTTATAGAGAGGGGTGGTTCCGGTGTGGTAATCGCTTCACAATCGGGACATCGCCTGCCGGCATTAACGCCAGAGCAGGATAAAGCGCTTGCAACCACACCTGCTGAACAGCTATTATCCCTTCCTATGGTTCAACCCGACCAGGTAAATGATTCACTGCACGCCTATCAATTATCCAACCGGGGGAACTCACTTCGGGTTATGGCCGAAGCTGTACGGTGGGGTAAACGGGGTGCCCGGATCAATACAATTAGTCCGGGGATCATTATTACCCCTTTGGCAAAAGATGAATTGGCCGGGCCACGGGGTGATGGCTATCGCCGGATGATTTGGCTTTCTGCCGTAGGTCGGGCCGGTACGCCCGATGAAGTGGGTTCCGTTGGGGCTCTGTTAATGGGACCCGACGGCGCTTTTATTACCGGGAGCGATTTTTTGATGGATGGCGGAGTTACTGCTGCATATTGGTACGGTGAACTGGCTCCAAAAACGGAATAATTTGATTGTCAAACGAAATTGTTGTGCCTATAGCCAACATTGCTCTTACATCATCAGTGATTGGGATTATCTATTAAACCAAAACCCCCGGGATGAAAGTCCTGGGGGTTTTTCGCTGTTTATCCGTGTACGGAAATTAATATGCCTTAACTTGCTTTTGAAGATAGGATTCAATGATCTTATCATAAATTCCGATATTGTATCCTTTATTTTTCAAATCTTCTGCCGAAATATCATATTCCTTCGACCAATAAGCTAAATCGGAATCGTCCTTAAGCTGTACTTTTTCCTTTTCTGGAATTTCGATTTCAGGATTGTTTTTCATGGTATTTATTTAATAGTTTATCAATCATAAAATTACCCGTTTAATATTTCTTTAACATTATTAGTGTGTTAAGTAATTGTTAACTATCTATAACAAACCTGCCTGAGCGTGTCCGAAGCTATCGTCGGACAGCACTTTATTTTTTAGCACATTGATTTGATTTATTAGTGCTAATTTTGGTTTATCCATACTTTATATGTCACAGCAATTCAACACCTTTATTCATTTAGTCTTTATAGGGTTTGTCGCCCTATTCCCGGTTGTTAACCCTATTGGGTCGGCTTTTATCGTCAGCCCATATTTTTTGGATACATCCCGTAAGGAAAGGATAAAATTTGTAAAAAAAATAACATTTTACTGTTTCATCATTTGTGCAGTCACCGTATTGGTGGGGCACTGGATTTTAGAACTGTTTGGTTTGTCAATTCCTGTTATACAGTTGGCCGGCGGCATCATGATCTGTAAAATCGGGTGGGAATTTCTTTCTTCTGACGATAAAGAGGTCCCTGAAAAAAATGCGGCCGACAAAGTTGAAACGGAACACACTTCGTCAGCTGAGAATAACCTTTTTTATCCCATCACCTTCCCAATCACCGCAGGTGCAGGCACCATAGCGGTACTGTTTACGCTCAGCGCCCAGGGCGCAAATGCCGACATGTCTGTTTACATGCTCAATATTTGCGCGTTACTGGTATCCATTATTGGGATATGCATACTTATCTTTATTTTTTATTTAAATACCAACCGGCTCATCAGTTATATCGGTTTGCGAAACGAGCAAATAATTAACCGGTTTATGGCTTTTTTAATTTTTTGTGTGGGCCTGCAGATTGCCGCCGGCGGGATCACCAATTTAATAAAATTGCACTTTAAATTATAGTGAGTGCAGAAACTCAAAATTATTTTTCGGATAAACGAAGAAGTCTAACCGGGTTGATTATAAAAATACCAGTTATATTTGTTTATGGACAATCCTGACGAACTCTTTAAAAAAATCACTTTTTGCACTGAGCCTGCTTTTAAAGAGGAATTATTACAACATGGAAAGCTGCTTACCTTTAAAAAAGGGGATGTAATAGTGCGGGATGGCCAATATGTACGTTTTTTACCGATTGTGCTAAAAGGCGCCATACGTGTTTTTCAGCAAAAGGAGGACAGGGAAATTCTGCTGTATTATGTGAGGGCAGAAGAGACTTGCACTATGTCGCTTGCTGCAGCTTACTTCAACAATAAAAGCACTTCCCATGGTGTGGTAACCGAGCCAACTGAAGTACTGATCTTCCCGGCTGACTTAATTACGGAATGGCAATTAAAATATTCTTCATGGAACAGGTACGTGATGACCATGTTCAGAAAGCGGTATGACGAGCTGATCAACTCTTTTGAAGGGATTGCATTTGAGCATATTGATGTACGGGTATTAGCCTATTTAAAAAATAAATCCATAAAAGACGATACCACGTCTGTCCATCTTTCGCACCAGCAACTGGCTGATGAACTCGGCACAACAAGGGTTGTAATATCCCGCATTCTTAAGGAATATGAAAGGCAGCATAAAATTAAATTATTCAGGGGGCGTATTCAATTGTTATAAATAATAAATTATTTTTAGTTGTGTATCTTTTGATACCGTTCTGATTTTTAGTGATTTATATATTTGTTTCTGAAATAATCAAAAATTAAAATCGAAGATCATGAAAAAATTGAATTGTGCCGATGCCGGCTTTGTTTGCGATGCCGTTGTAACTGCTGACACTGAAGAAGAAGTTTTAACCATTGCTGCTGAACATGCCCAAAGCGTTCATGGCGTAACAGTAACACCGGAAATGGTGGAACAAATACGCACTTTGATCAAAGACGAATAGAAAGTTGTAGCTAATCCTTGGTCGAAAGTCTTGAGTCTCAAATCTTTCAAAAAATGGCCGGCTTTATTAGTGCTGCTGGCTATTGCTATTGGTGTTCATTTTAACCGGCCTGAGCAATGTTGAAAAGGTTAGGGAACCCATCTTCCATTTACCGTCCTCTTTGAGATAAACTTCAGTCACCATGAAGGCATGGGTGACCTCGTTGCCACCAACTACTGCCAGTAAGTCGATGTCATTTAACAGGATAGCCGTGTTACCGAAAATATTTACGGATGCCCCGTACACTTCTGCTTTCTTATACCAGATAAAGCCATTTTTGATGGTATTTAGCTCCTGGGTTTTACCCCAGCTTCCGCCCATATGCACAAAAACACATTTCTCATCAAACAATCCGTTTAAGGTATCTACGCTTTTGTTTGCCATCCATTGCCACTTGGCTTTGGAAAGATCAAGGAGTTGCTGTTCTTCTTTCGTCGGCGTTGTTGTTGAGTTCGGTAAATTTGCCTGAGCATGTAACATCCGTACACTGGCTATACACAGCAACATCGCGATAATTATTTTTTTCATGATTTTAAATTTTAGTTTAATAGTCTTTAATATTTGTTCGATTAACGGTTCACCATTTTTTGCGCTTGTTCCGAATAGCGGTTACCCTGCACTTCAATTTGAGATAAGGCTGCATTGATCCCTTTTAAGTCGTTCCCTGATAATTCGATTTCAGCAGCCCCCAGGTTTTCTTCCAAACGATGTAATTTCGTGGTTCCGGGGATGGGAACGATCCATGGCTTTTGCGTAAGCAGCCACGCTAAGGCAATTTGCGCAGGCGTTGCACTATTTTCAGTGGCAATACTTCCCAAAAGATCAACCAATGCCTGGTTTGCTTTCCGGTTCTCTTCCGAAAAACGCGGAACAGTGTTTCTGAAATCGCTTTTATCGAACGTGGTATTTTCATTAATGGCGCCGGTTAAAAAGCCTTTACCGAGCGGGCTAAACGGTACGAAGCCGATGCCAAGTTCTTCCAGGGTAGGCAGTATTTCCTTTTCAGGTTCGCGCCACCAAAGCGAGTATTCGCTTTGCAGCGCCGCGACCGGCTGCACCGCATGTGCCTTTCGGATCGATTGCACACCGGCTTCCGATAAACCAAAATGTTTCACCTTGCCTTCTGCAATAAGGTCTTTAATTGTTCCGGCCACATCTTCCATCGGGACGTTCGGATCAACCCGGTGCTGGTAGAACAGGTCGATATGATCAGTTCTTAACCGTTTAAGCGCAGCCTCCACAACCTCACGGATACGCTCCGGCCGGCTATCGAGACCCAAACCTGGTTTGCCTTCTTTGAAGCCGAATTTGGTAGCAATCACCACCGTATTGCGAAACGGCTCCAGGGCTTCACCTAACACTTCTTCGTTTGTAAACGGTCCGTATGCTTCGGCGGTATCAAAGAACGTGACACCATGCTCAACAGCTGCCCTAATGAGTTTAATTGCATCTTGTTTCTCAGTTGCGGGCCCATAGCCAAAGCTTAAGCCCATGCAGCCTAATCCTAAGGCGGATACTTCCAGGCCGTTTTTCCCCAATGTTCTCTTCTTCATGTTTTTATTTCTTTGAATGTTTTAGATGTCAAGTTTTCTTTCACCAAGCCACTTTACCATTGCCGGGTCGCGGTGATCAAAGAAGCTGGTCGCCTTGGTATCCAAGGTTTTGATGGCTTCCATATCTTCAGTTCTTAGTTCAAAATCGAAAATGTTAAAATTTTCTGCCATTCGTTCTTTGCGGACTGATTTTGGTATAGCAACTACACCTCTTTGGGTAAGCCAGCGAAGGATCACCTGTGCAATTGATTTGTTGTACTTATTTCCGATTGAATGTAAGAGCTCATTTGAAAAGATGCCATTTTTACCTTCGGCAAACGGCCCCCACGACTCGATCTGCACCTTATTTTCCGCCAGGAAATTTTGAGTTTCGAGTTGCTGATGGAAAGGATGGGTTTCAATTTGATTGACAGCCGGGATGATTTCGTTATGAACGATGAGATCGATAAACCTGTCGGGATGGAAATTGCTGACGCCTATGGCCCGCGCTTTTCCTTCTTTGTACAGATCCTGCATAGCCCTCCATTCCCCATATACATCGCCATAAGGCTGATGCATCAAATAAAGATCAAGGTAATCTAATTGGAGCTTTTTGAGTGAGCGCTCAAAAGCCTTTTTTGTCCCTGCATAACCGTCAGATTGTATCCAGAGTTTGGTGGTGATAAACAACTCTTCCCTCGGTACGCCGCCGCGCTTAATTGCTCTACCCACTGCTTCTTCGTTCATATAGGATTGCGCAGTATCAATTAACCGGTACCCGGTTTCAATTGCATCTATAACACTTCTTTCACATTCTGCCAGGTCGGTCACCTGGAACACACCGAACCCTAAAATTGGCATTTCAACGCCGTTATTTAATTTAACCGTTTGCATATGTTACCTATTAACAATGCAAAGGTGCTGCCTTTTATTCACCGGATTGGTATACAGATTACGGATTAATATACCATTATTACTGATTAAGGCAGAGCGAAGAAACAGCGGACATATAAAGTAGTAACTTTAAATAAAATAATTACCCGAAATGGACGATATAATAAGATTCAACTCGATCAGTGAGTATAATACATTTAACAAGAACGAAACCAGGCACCCGCTGGTGAGTGTTGTCGATTTTTCAAAGGCAGACCCGCGACAAGGCTCACGTATGTATTTTGGCTTTTACACCATATTTCTAAAAGACGTAAAATGCGGCGATTTGATGTATGGAAGAAATACCTACGATTACCAGGAAGGAACGCTGGTTTTCATGGCGCCGGGCCAGGTTGCAGGGGTAAACAGCAATGGTGAGACTTACCAACCAAAAGGCTACGCCCTTGTTTTCCATCCTGATTTTATACATGGCACTCCCCTTGGCCGACACATACAGAATTACACATTTTTCAGTTACCAATCCAACGAAGCGCTCCACTTATCTGAACGCGAAAGGAGCATGGTGCTGGACTGTTTTTCGAAAATCGATTATGAACTCGACCATGCTATCGACAAGCACAGCAAACGGCTGATAGCATCGAATATCGAACTGTTCCTGGACTACTGCGCCCGCTTTTACGACCGCCAGTTCATTACACGTGATAACATCCATGAGGGCGTACTGGCAAAGTTTGAGCATTTATTGAATGATTATTTCTCATCCGAAAAACCGGGAACAGTGGGCTTACCCTCTGTAGCTTATTGTGCCGATGCCTTGAATTTGTCACCCAACTATTTCGGCGACCTCGTTAAAAAAGAAACGGGCAAAACAGCCCAGGAGTATATTCAAGCCAGGTTAATAGATATGGCAAAAGAAAAGATATTTGATACCAGTAAAAGCATCAGCCAGGTTGCCTACGAATTGGGTTTCAAATATCCGCAGCATTTTGTCCGGCTATTCAAACAACGGGTGGGTCAAACGCCTAATGAATATCGCTCGATGAATTAGGGGCAGGATTAATGAGGTGGGGTATCACCAACGTGATAAATCTTCACCTCACCAACCCCTCTCCTTCCAAAAATTTAACCAACCTTACATCATCAGCAGAAAGCACCGGCATCCAATCCCCAATCTCATCAATTGTCCAATAAAGGCCCTGCGGGTTGCCCGGCTTTGCAAATTTATAACGGTATAACACTGCCTTAATAAACCGCGGCGGCTTGCCGGGAAAGGGATTGCCGGCAAACAAACTGATTGATCTTTCGGACTAAGTAAATGAGCCGGTAAAAAGATCTTTATTTAAAAATTTAGTTTTATATCTTTATACTCAAATCCAGATAAACCGGCATTCACATTTAAAATGAAAAGAAACCTCAAAAAATATCAGGTTATATTAATCTTAGCTATCGGGGCCTTTTTTTTGGCGGGGTGCAAAAAAGATAATAAGCCAATTACCAAGCAAGTAACATTTGCGCCAGCAGTTATTACCGGTATAAGTACGTACGCGCTGCCTACCAGTGTAATAACTATTACAGGTTCCGGTTTCGGCACAGGTATTACCAATAATACCGTTACTATAAATGGCATCCCGGCAACCGTTAATTCAGTAACCGCTACGGCAATTACTGTTACGGTGCCTGCCAACGCGGCATCAGGACCGTTGGTATTAACCACTAATGGCACAGTGCTGACCACAAAATTTACAGTTTACTACCTTGTTGCCGGCATCCCTGATTATTATACCGGCTTCCTTGGCAGCGATGTTGCCGTCCTGCTTGGTAACAATATTTACTTTAAACATATCAGTTATTCGTATAGCAGTTACTATAGTAATTCCGCCACTTCTGTCAGTGAGGAGTATGATGCTGATTGGGAGACCGATTCTGTTAAGTGGGCAAATTATAGTGCCCAGGGAACTGATGCCGGTGGGTTCGGTTATGATTCCGGTTCGTACCAGGGAGTCCCAAAGGGGGTAAAGCTTTGGGGCATAGCAAACGGGTATGCGGTAGGGGCCAATGATTTCCGGGTATATAAATACGCGACCCCGCCTAATGACAGCGTGTTTGCCGGAAGCGGGGTTTCGGGCTATGCCGACGGCCAGGGGACATCGGCACAATTCGTAGCCCCAGAAGGGATGGCTGCCGATACTGCGGGAAATTTATATGTTAATGATGCGCACAGGATAAGAAAGATAAGCACAACCGGCCTGGTGACTACCCTCGCAGGCAGCGGCGCCAATGGCAACGCCGATGGACAAGGTACAGCTGCGACATTTGGTAACCTATACGGCATTTGTGTGGATGCAGCAGGCAATGTTTATGTAAGCGACGATGAGTACCTGAACATCCGTAAAATAACCCCTTCGGGTGCGGTAACTACCCTCGCCGGCAGCGGTACGGCCGGTTTTGCGGATGGCGTTGGCAGGGCGGCGCAATTTTATTTCCCGAAAGGAATGGCAACAGACCCCCTGGGGGATATTTTTGTGAGCGACAGTAATTATAATACTGCTGGCCCCCACACTTCTGCCATACGTATGATAAACCCTTTGGGAGTGGTTACAACCGTATTAAACAGCAACAAAGGCGACAATATAAATAATCCTGACGGGATATGTTATACTGGCGGAAGGCTGCTTATTTGCAATACCGCGCCGGGGGCAGCCAATCCGAACCTTAGTACAGGGAACTTTACAGCTAAGTAAATGGGCGGTAAACAGATTTTTATTAAAGATTTAGTTTTATAGGTATATACGTTTAGGTCGTATGATCAAACCCCGTACGTTCAAGCGGCAAGCGCTTGAACCCGTAAAATTTTAATCGACCTAATAATTTCCCCTGCCCCTTCACCTCACCAACCCCTCCCCTTCCAAAAACTTAACCAACCGCTGATCATCAGCAGAAAGCACCGGCATCCAATCCCCAATCTCCTCAACAGTCCAATAAAGGCCCTGCGGGTTGCCGGGCTTTGCAAATTTATAACGGTATAGTACTGCCTTGATAAACCGTGGTGGCTTACCGGGGAAGGGATTACCGGCAAACAAACCGATTGCGTCGGGGTCGTTATGAAGAAGTTTCCATACCAGGTTATATGTCCATGGGTATTGATCGGGTGTCGACATGGCGGCAAACCACATTTGCCAGTCTAAATGGGGCTGATAGGGCGCTATTTGCGGAGGCCGTTTATCAGGAAGCGTGGGCAGGTATTTGTAGATATACGGTTTCCAGTTGGCTTTACCGCCGGTAGTGTCATCGGTTGTACCTTCAAATATCACATTGAAACGTTCCTGCCCAACGCTGCCAAACGCGCCGTATGTGTTTACCAGTTCGAGGGGATCGAAGGAGGTGTTCATCACCTGCTCCGGGGAAAGCATGTTCAATACGGGCTGGATGCTAAGGAGCACAACAACAGCGGCAACCACCCAGGCCGTGGTGAGCATAGGTTTTGATTCTTCGGCTTTATCGGCAGCGGCTGCCGCCTTACGGACGAGCCGGCGGGGAAGCAGTCTGGCCCAAAAACTGTCGTCAAAACAGGCCAGCGCTGGAATGATAGTAAGCCAGTTTAAAAACGAGAGGTTGCCGCTAAGGATAAGCACAAACTGGAACAACACGATCACCGATCCGGCTACATGCCGGGCAGCGCGCGGCCAAAAGACGAACCATGGCGACACAAGCTCGGCCAGCCAATTAAACCAAACCCCGATTTTCAAGGCCGTATGCGGCAAAAAATGGAACCACCGGGTTAAAGGGCCGGGAATGGGCTGTGTTTCGAAATAATAGTAAAGTGCAGTGCCATTGCGCCATATATTGTCCCCCCGCAACTTGATCAGCCCCGCACCAAGCATGCAACGGAAGATGAGCCACCTGAATAAAACGATAATTGGCATAGGCGGTGCACGCCTGGGGAACGGTCGCATATCAAGCAGTGGGCACAGGAAAATAGCAAGGAACCCAGTCTCGGTGAGCTGTATCTCCCAGCCGTAGCCATACCAATCCTGCCCTGCATGAACAATAGACATGTACAGAAACCAAAGCACAGTTAGCACCGGCGCGTTCGCATACCCTGCAATTACTACGCATGAAAGTACAAACCCTATCCAGGCCACTGTTAAAAGCGCCGTATTGGAATGCCAGAACCAAAAGACTGATGGCAGCCGCACAAAACCTGCCCCGGCCGACCCAAGCGCCACGCTCACCTCCTTCAGGTAAATATTCAAAGGAAGAAGGCCATTTTCGCCTATTAAAGGAATGATCTGGTTAATTGACACAAGAAACGCTACAGCATACACAATGCCCAGCAGGCGAAGGATTACAAAGCGGGTAAGCCAGTAGGTTGATTTGTTTTTCTCATCCATTTTGGGGCTCCTTTCTTTAGGTGTATGCTTATGTGTGGTAAAAATTGATCCTAAAATTCGCGAATAAAACAATCTTAGCAAACTTTGGTGTTTTTTAATATCATAAACATTTTATTATATTACCGCAACTAAATTTAATGCTTCATTTTACTTTGGTTTAAAAGTATAGTCATATCTCCAATTAATAAAAACTGGTGGTTAAACAGGTGGCTGATTGGATAAAGAATAGATAATATGAAAATAGACGCCCTGCTGAGATGGCCTAAAACTTTTATAACATTTTTAAAAAATGACGCCAAAATACCAGGCCATAAGTGGAAGGTTTTTTTTGTATTTCTTCATTCTATTTTTTTACTGATACTAACGGTACTGCTGCAGTATATCTCGTTTATAAGGTATGATGAAGTTGACTTTTTAAAGTCGGCAGCTATATTAAAACATGACATTTTTAAAGTAGATGAAAAGCCATATGCTAAAAATGTTGTTTTTTTAGATGTTTCAAAAGACCCGGCAATAGCCGAAGATGATGAATACGGGCCGCCCGATTCAACCCTGAAAGGCGCCCAGCGGGTAATTACCGACAGGTTTAAGCTCGCTAAGCTATTTTCAATATTAAATAGCCACCCGAATGATTATAAATATGTTATTTGTGATATCTTATTTGAAAAACCTGGCCCCGGTGATTCTATCCTTAAACCTCAGATCGAAAAGCTCAAAAATATTATTATATCTGCTATATGGGACAAGGGGAAACTTATAAAGCCTATATTTAAAGTTCCCTATGCAGTTGTAAATTATACCGCTATCAATAAAACGGTGTTTACCAAAATACCCATTTACTACAAAGATTCATTAAAAAGCTTACCCGTTTACCTCTTCGAAAAAACAACCAACCACAGGTTCACCCAAAAAAGCATTTTAACTTTTTTAGATGGAAAGCCAACATTTAACACGGTGATCCCGGAGTTTTACTACAGGGTGGGCGATATGGTCCCACCCAGTGCAATGAAAAATATAAACACGTATTACCTTGGTGAATTACTGGCTGATCCGGACTGTTTCAGCGTGCTGAAAAACAAATTTATAATTATAGGGGATTTTTCAAATGACATACATGTTACTTACTTAGGCAGGATGCCCGGTACCTTAATAATATGGGACGCCTATTTAACCCTTTATAAAAACCATGTTATTATTTCTTTTAAATGGCTGCTCATGCTTTTCTTTTTCTACCTGGCGCTCAGCTACTGGATAATTATTCATCCAGACCGGAAATTCAAAGAGATCCATCAAAAAATAAGGGTGCCTTTTTTAACTACTTTTCTTATTAATTACATCTCTTTTATCGGTATATTGGTGCTAATCAATATTTTCTCTTACTTTTATTTTGGCACATTTGTCAGTTTGTTTTATATTGCTACTTATCTCACATTTATACAACTGGTAATAGAAAAATTTCCGCAATGGAAAAAGAACTTATATGAGTATATACTAAATTTGTAAAGATGGCACAATGAAAAAAGCATTCATTTTAGTAATCATATTGTTTACTGCAAATACCGTTTTCGGGCAGGCTTATATCATTACCTATTTAAAAGGGAATGTGTATCATGATCATAAACTGCTAAAGCTGCATGATAGATTGGATGGCGTAACCCAGCTTACCAGTAATGATAAAACTGCTGAACTGGCCCTGTTCAGCGCACAAAGGGGCAAATTCCGGCTTAGTTTTGTAAACAGCAAACCGGTAGCGACTAACCAGGCTGCTAAAAGTTCAGAGCTTTATCAATTGGTAGTCGGTAATTACCTGCTAACCTATACCACCGAAAAAATGCTGACTACCCGCGGTGATTTTGACCTTAAAACATTTTTTAATACTGCTGATACCGGCCGCAATGGCCATAATATTTATTTGCTGGAAGGAGAATTGCTGCCCATTAAGTCGCAGGGGTTAAACGCCCGCCCGGAGGATAAATTTTTTCTTTACACCATAAAAGGGAAGGATACCATTTGCAGCCTTATACGAAGAAGCAGCAACTTTTTGATTTTTGACGATCAAACTATAAACGGGGTCACTAATGTTGATAATCAAAACCCCAGGGCATTGTCTTGTTTTATAAGGCATGGTTATACTTATAATAATAAGTATACCGAGGAGCGTTTTTCGGGGCCTGTAAATATTACCTTCTTATCCAAACAATACATTCAAAGCCTGGTCAGTACATTTTCAGAAGGCATGGGAAGCTATTATCAGGGTAATAAGGCCAGGTTAATTGCCGATATAGAAAGCCAGTTAACCTGGTATTACGGCCACTCTTTTGAGCCGGCCGTACACCAGGTATTGAATAGTTATTTAAAGTGAGATGAAGCGTTTTATCCTGTTTATAATTATTTGTACAACGGCTTGGCAACTGGCATACGGCCAAACTAAACGGGCTTTAATATTTGCTATTGGTAATTATCCCGAGGAAAGCGGGTGGACTGAAATATCAAGCCTAAGGGATGATTCTTTAATTCAAAAGGCGCTCCAGGACCAGAAGTTCCAGGATATTAAAGTTGTACAGGACAAGGATGCCACCATCAGCGGTATAAAAAATTCGCTGAATGACCTTATCAGCAGGTCGAACCCTGGCGACATCATAGTTATACATTTTTCATCACATGGGGAACAGGTGGAGGATTTAAACGGCAACAAACCTGATGGCCTTGAGGAAAGTATTGTGAGCTATGAGGCTAAACAGCCGCCTTACGGAAGTGAACCTACAAAAGAAGAAATTTTAAAATTACGGGATGGTTATTTTACTGATGACGTATTTGGCAAGTATGTTGATAAGTTGCGCTTGAAACTTGGCAATAAAGGTGACGTGATTATTTTTCTTGACCTCTGTTATGCAGGTACGGGAACCCGGGGCATTGCTAAAGTAAGGGGCGGTAAACCCCCGCTTGTTTCACCTGGATTTTATTTGCTGAAACATGAAACCACGGACGAAAACAAACAAGTGCTGCCGCTCCCTGATGAAAGCAATATGGCACCGTATGTGGTTATTGGCGCATCGCGGGCAAACGAATCTGATAATGAAACATTTGATGACACTAAACATAACATAGGCCCTTTAAGTTATGCTATGAGCAAGGTATTTACGACACTGGATTCCGGCATGACCTATCGTTCCCTTTTCGCAAGGATCCAATCTGTTATAAACGGAAAATTGCCACAGCAACACCCGGTATTATCCGGTAACGGGCAGGACAGGAAGCTTTTTGCCGGCAGCTTTATCGTTCAAAAACCTTATGTATTAATTGATAAGATCAATGGCAACGAAATGACGCTTAAAGGCGGCAAATTTGCCGGGCTTGATGTGGGCGCAAAAGTTGCCGTTTACCCGGCAGGTACGAATAGCCCAACCGGGAATAAGCCACTGGCAACAGGTACTGTTATAAAGGCTGGAATATACAATGCTGCCGTTCACCTTGATAATGACCCTGGTTTGAAACAAGTTGCGCTGGGCTGGGTTTTTATAACTGAGCAGGTATTTAAAACTGAACCTTTAAACGTAGGTGTTTTTAATAACATCAGTACTATCACAAGGGGAAGGCCAACAAGTGCGTTTTCACAAAATGAAATTACCGGTATTCAAAAGGTGCTGAAAAGCTTACCGGGAGTTAAACTTAGTAACAGGCCCGATATTAACATTGCGAGGGGAAAAGGGACAATTGTCGATTCTATCATTATAAGTTCAACAGGCGCAACGTTTGATACTATTACAAATGCATCTAAAGATACTGCGGGTTTAAAAAATAAGATCAGGGCTTATATCCAATACTGTTTTTTAAGGGATATGAATGTAAATGATGCCGAAGCTAACCTGGAAGTAAAATTATTGCCTGTAATAAATGAAAAGCCTGATACAATGTACGCACATTTAAATGATACGAGTTTTAATGTTGGGGATAAGTTTATGATATGGGTGAATAATAAAAGCAAAGAAAATTTATATGTAAATATTTTGGATATGCAGCCTAATGGGGTTATTAACCCTATTTTACCTAACAGCAGCCAAAGAATTTCCGCTGAAGACCTGATGATCCCGGCCGGAACATCATTTACTTTTAAAAATTATATTATCACCTTATATCCACCCTGCGGAAAAGAAATATTCAAAGTGTTTGCTTCCGTGGATAAGATAGACCTGGAAGATATTGCCAATACACATGGCGAAGGTAGACGAGGAAACCTGTGCCCTTTCGAAATGTTAGTTAAACGATCATATAATTCACGCAGTGGCGGAGATGAAAATATAAGCAATGCCGACGGCTCCAGTTATAATTTGTATTTTGATATAAAGGCAAAGCAATAACCGGGTTATTTTACCTTATCCGGGAAATATTGTTTCATTAGTGTATTAAACTCCTGTGTCTTTTTTAAATTGGCAATATCATTGTCCTGCTGGATATGGTCATAATCCTTAAACCCTTTTTCCAGGGCATCTTTTAAATATGATATACCCTTGTCGGTATTACTTGCGAGTGACCATGCGCAGGCTAAATTATAATAGCTCCAGGGGTTATCGGTCGTTTTTGTAAGGGCTTTCTCCAAAAACGGGATACCTTTTGTGAAATCCCCGCTATAAACATAAGCGTAACCCAAATTGGTACTATATGCAGCGTAGTCCGGGTCAATAGCATTAGCTTTTTTGTAGCAAATTATTGATTTATCATAAGCTTTTAAGTCATCATAAACAAGCCCGAGATCATAGTAGGCTGTAGCATACGCAGAATCCAGGCTGATGGCTTTTTGAAAATTTGAAATCGCTTTATCGTATAATTTTTGCTGGCGGTAAACATTCCCAAGTGAGGTATAGGCTGACAGGTCGGCAGGGTTAAAGTGAATAGCTTTTTGATAATTCAGGATCGATTTGTCGTAATCATTTTGAATATTATAAATAAGCCCGAGGTTGTAGTACGCAGAAGTAAAGGCAGAATCAAGGCTAATAGCTTTTTGGTAATTCAGGATAGCCTTGTCATATATTTTTTGATCGTAGTAAACGTTTCCCAGGTTATTGTAGGCAAAAGTATAGGTTGAATCAATTTGAATGGCTTTTTCATAATTGAAAATCGCTTTATCATACTCATTTTGCTGATGATAAACGTCGCCAAGATCAAAATACCCCTTTTGATTAACCGGATCTACCTGGGTTACTTTCTGGTAATACAGGATTGCTTTATCATATATTTTTTGGTTGTAATAAATATCACCAAGCGACAAATATGCAATTGAGTAAGCGGAATCCGTTTTAATTGCTTTTTGATAGTACAATATCGCTTTCTCATAATTTTTTTGCGTCTCATAAATAAGACCAAGATTGTACCAGGCGGAAGTAAAAGTGGAATCGAGCCGGATTGTTTTTTGATAATTCAATATGGCTTTGTCATAGGCTTTCTGATCGTAATAAACGTTGCCTATATTATTGTAAACCTTTACATAAACGCTATCCAGCTCAAGCGCTTTTTTGTAATTTATAAGTGCTTTATCATTGTTTTTTTGATTGTGAAAGGCCTCTCCAAGTGAATTATAGGCAGTTTTATCAGCAGGGTCCAGGTGAATTACCTTTTGGAAATATTTTACCGATTTATCATAGGCTTTCAAATTGTAATAAACAAGCCCGAGATTAAAATAAGCAGACGTATAAGCAGAATCCAGGCTTATTGCTTTTTGGTAATTCGGGATTGCTTTATCATATAGTTTTTGGTCGTAGTAAATGTTCCCCAGGTCATTATAAGCAGCGGGATTGGCAGGATCGATGCTGATTGTTTTCCGGTAATTTAAAATCGCTTTGTCATACAGTTTTTGTTGATGGTAAGCATCACCAAGATAAATGTATGCCTTAGTATTAAGGGAATCAAGGCGGATTGCTTTCTGGTAATACGGGATTGCCTTGTCATATATTTTTTGCTGGTAGTAAACGTCCCCGAGCGAAATGTATGATGATGGATCTGTGGAATCCAGGTTAATTGCCTTATTATAGTATGAGGCCGCTTTGTCATACGCTTTCAGGTTATCATAAATAAGCCCGAGGTTATAGTATGGCGAAGTAAAAGTAGAATCAAATTGAATAGCTTTTTGATAATCCTGTATAGCATTATCATAAGCTTTCTGGTAATAATAAACATTCCCCAGGTTATTGTATGCTAAAGCATAGCCAGGATCCAGTTCTATCGCTTTTTGGTAATACAGGATAGCTTTGTTAAACATTTTCATGTCATTGTAAACAAGGCCGAGATTATTGTAGGCAATTTTATAACCCGGATCCAGATGTATAGCTTTTTGGTAATTCGAAACCGATTTGTTAAAAGATTTTTGCGGATCAGGATTAGCTGCAGTTTTTGCGCTTAATCCTAATTTTCTGTAAAACCAACCTAATGTTGTATAATTATTTATGTCTAAACTGTCAATGAACACCGCTTTATCGTAAAATTTTTCGGCATTTAAAGTGTCTTTTTGATAGAAATATTCATTTGCCAGGTTTCTGTATAATGATGCATTGTCAGGGTTTTTACTAATGCCTGCTTTAGCATAATATAAACTGCTATCCCCTTTATTTACCTGGTCAAACAATTGGGAAAGTTTATTATAAGCCCAGGCGTAGCTGGAGTTACATGCTATCGCTTTCTTTAGGTATGCGCTTGAGAGCTTATAATAATAGTCGCTTTTTTGTTTATTGTTTATGGAATCTTTATATAAGCTTCCAAGATTTGCGCAGGCATAAAAATCGCATGGGTTAATTGCCAAAGCTTTTAAATAATACTTTTTCGCTGAATCGGGCATTGCTTCATTATGGTACAAGGATCCTATATTTTGAAAAACAAATTCATCAAGACTATCAAGCTTAATTGCGTTACTATAATGTACTATAGCAAGTTTATAGTCTCTTTTATCATTATAAAAATTACCAAGGCCATTCTCCGGGTAAGCCCATTTTGGCGCCAGGTCAATTGCTTTCTGGTAATATATTTTACAAGAGTCATTTTCAACGTCATTTAACAGATCTGCTAATAATTCATAGTTATAAGCGGCTGAAACGTCTTTACTGATTGCTTTTTTAACAAAGGCTATAGCTTGCTCCTTTTTTAATGTATTTGAACTATATTGTAAGCTACTGGCTTTCAAAAAATATAATTTTGGATATAAAGGCTCTAACAATTCAGGGTCAGTTTTCAATAAGCCCACCGCTTTTTCCATCATTTCGGCTGCCTTATCATATCCCGTCGAAACTATAGTTTTCATCCGGGTAATTTGCTCCTCAATAACTGACGGTATATTTTTAACCGAATCCTTATTTTTAGTTGAGCTTACCTTATTGTTAACCTTATATGCATTTTCCAAATGCTGAATATGCGTTATTCCTTTTCCACTGAGATATAAGTTAATTTTTTCCTGGCCAAAGTTGATGAACTCGGTAGCTAATGAATATTTAGCATCTTCTGTTAACGATTGCTCCGGCCATTTTTCTTCCATTTTATTATAAAAATCTTCTGCAGAGTTTTCACCTATTAACTTCCCGCTTTTTATGGCTGCTATAAACTTATTATCAAGCGCTATTAAAGCACTATCCGCAGCCTTGCTCTGGATACCGGCTTTTTTACCGGCCTTTTTGCTTACCATAGCCACCATATTGCCGTTCCCGTTGGTTTGCTGCGCCATGTTTTCGGCCAGCTTCCAATTATTATAAGTGCCGCTGTCAACCATGGCTATGGTTTCAAGGTCTTTGCCTGGCGGCAAAAAAACCGGTACCTGGTCGGTATTAAATAAAGTTTTGGCGTCTCTGCGCACCCTGCTCTTTACATAACTGGTGAGTTCTGCAAGTGATATCCTACCAGTGTTTTCAGCGGCATCACCTTCTTTATCAGCCTCCCCGCTTAATCCTGCTATAAGGTGCCAGGTGAATAATCCATGGCCACTGCCAATTTTGGGGCTTTCAACAGCAACCTGCCCGGCGCCGGTTGAAAGCATGATAATCTCACCTTCATCCATTTCAGCAACTGAATTTGTAAAATTTTGCTCACTCTGCACAAACCCTGGCACGTCGATCGACCGGCATGCGTCCACAATTAATATTACTTCTACGCCTATTTTCGTAAGAGGCTTAATGAACCTTGTTTTTATATAGTCCATGTTTATATTTCCCGTACCTATATAATTATCAGGATCATTGTTGGGAGTACAATCATAAGGCAGTAAGAAATAATTGTCTTCATTTAAGGCGCCTCCATGTCCGGAGAAATAGATAAATAAACGGTCATTTTTAGTTAATTTTTGATTTTGGACCCATTTATATCCCTTAACATTAAACTCAGCAGCCTTGGCGCTATCATTTGTTCTGAAAAAAATATTTTCCGGTTTCGTATTTCCTCCGGCAGGTGTTTCCAAAAAATCGCGAAAAAGCGCCGCATCTTTATCTGCGTACCTTAATGGCGTAAGGCCCGGGTAATTTGATACTCCAAAAATTATAGCATAGGTATTCCCTGGAACGGGCTTTTGAACAATGGTATTTTTAACCAAGCCTCCCTTTGTTTGTGCCTGGCAGTTTAAAGCCAAAAGGGCAAAAACTGTAAAACAACACAGTAAAGCGAAAGTGTTTTTTGAATGATATGTTATCTTGAAGGAGCGCATCAATTTCCAAATCATATTGGTTCAACTAATTTATCAATAGCCGTTAATAAAAATACGGGTAATTTATTTAAAGATAAACAGTTGATTATGATTATTTGATGAAAATTTGAATTTTATCAGGAAAGAAAAATAAAAGACATTTAATTTACAAATGATTGAAATAGAGAATATAATGATAACAGGGATTTTATATTTAATATTTTTTAGTAATTTACCTTGGTGATGCGAATGATACATATTTGCTAATTTAATATAGAAAATAATTTAGATTGATCACAAATATCAAAGTCCGCAATATTGATGAGCGCCAATCCTAAATCACAAACAACAAAAAAGCCCCACAGGCTGCACATAAAGAATACAAGCGTATACAGGTATTTATTTAAGAAAGATTCTTTGTTTGCCACAATTCTTGTTTTTTTGGTAATTGGGGTATTTGCAAGGCTCCAAAGGGTACTTGTTATTCTTGATCCGAAGGAGATTACATCAAAGGATTTTAATTACAGTGACCTTGCCTATAACCTTTTAGGAAAACACAAAGGGACATTTGCAGACACGGGAATTGTTATTGTAAATATCGGAGAGGGTGGCCGGGATAAAATTGATTCGGCTATTAAGAAAATTGATTCATACCATCCAAAGGTTATTGGGGTTGATATACTATTTGCCAAAGCAAAGCAGGATCATTTAGGCGCCGACACTGCGCTGCTAAATATTTTTCAGAAAAACCCGCTGGTAGTAACTTCATACGCTTTGGATATTAATTCAAAACCTACCGGATATTTTTATAATAAATCGATAAATAAAGGCTACGTAAACTTTACCTTAAAAAATCAGAATGTAGTAAGGGAGTTTACGCCATTTGTTGATGAGGGCGACGGATATCTCTCTTTTGATGCGGCAATAGTTAAAAAAGTTGCTCCCGGCTGTTTCGATACCCTGAAATCAATGCACCATGCAACCCAGGTAATTAATTATGGCTATACAGATACCGGGTATGTGGTTTATAATGTGGATTATTTATTGAGGGACAGTGTAAAAAAGAGCGATATTATTGGTAAAATTGTACTGCTGGGATATGTTTCATCTTTAAACAATATTTATGATAAACATTATACACCATTAAATGGCAGTTTCGTCGGCAAAAGCCCGCCCGACCTTAATGGGGTATTTATTCATGCAAATATTATCCGTATGATTTTAAATAAAAATTATATCCATCGTGTTCCGGGCTGGCTTAACTGGCTGATAGCATTTGTATTATGCTGGGTGCACATGGCATTTTTTATTGGTTATTTTATCGAAAAGCATATTTGGTTCCATCTTGCGGCAAAAACAGCCCAGCTTTTGTCGGCTGTTTTTTTTGTTTATTTCGGATTATTTTTGTTT
>Ga0206864_1016_pt1 | contig 65711 bp, 31 predicted proteins | sample Alteio_BWOrgCont_42_FD_152632 | JGI IMG/M metagenome (GOLD analysis project Ga0206864, IMG submission 152632) | Enriched cells from forest soil in Barre Woods Harvard Forest LTER site, Petersham, Massachusetts, United States -... | ecosystem: Environmental > Terrestrial > Soil > Temperate forest >...
GTCATAGATGGCATTGGGCGAAATCGCCCCGGCGGTAATGTTCGGGAGGGTTCCATTGGCCAGCAGGCCGGTGCCGGCAAAGTTCGGGAACGTAAGATTGGCGACACCCGGGGCGGTGGGCGTAACCTGGATGCCGTTAACCACCGCGCCGTTCGGCGAAACGCTGTTGCCGTTGTAGGTCGTGGTCGCATTGCCGCCGAGCGCGCCCGTGCCGGTTTGCGGGCGAATGTTCGTCGAGACGGCTGTGGGTATATCCAAGGCCACCGTTCCGTTGAACCCGGTCATGTTGCCGTTAACCGAGAGCGTGCCGGTGCTGGTCAACAACAACTCCAAGGTCACATTGGAATCCGTGCTGCGGATTTGGCCCGTAATGGAACCGTTCTGGCCGCCGGGCGGATTCTGGAAAATGCTCGTGTTGTTCGAGCTAATCGGGCTGGGCGTGAGAATGTAAGAAGTGGCGTCGGAGGCGCCGTTGGAGGCGTAGAAGTTGGTCACCCCGTTGCCTTCCATGAAGACAAATGTGCTGCCGGCCTGGCCCCAAATATTGCCCGAGAGCGTCGTGGATTGGTCCGGCCCCAGAGAACCGGCCAGCAGGTAGATGTTGCCCGTGAAGGTGGAGTTTACCACCGTGGTGCCCGTGCTCAAAGGCGTGCCGCCCACGCCTAAGACACCGCCGCCCGTCTTGAACAAATTGCCGGAGCCCTGGAGCGGGGTGATGTCACCCAGCGTGGAGTTATTTTCCGTCAAATCCATCGTCGCCCCCGTGACAACATTGATGATGCCGTTGCCCTGGATGTTGATGCTGGCGTTTTCGCCCATCGCCACGCTCGCGGTCGCCTGCAACGTGCCAATGGTGGCGGAGTTGAGGGTCTGGAGATTGCCGTTGAAGTCGTAATATTGCAGTGTGTTGCTTGCATTGACGGTGCCGTTGCCGCTGCCGGTCAGGTTGACGAAGTGGTAGGCGCCGGTATTGCCGGTAAGGTTGCCACTGGTGGCTGGCGACGGGCCCAAGGCCGTGTTGCTCGAGATGGACACCACGCCGCCCGAAATGGTCCACGACGTAATGTTGCTGGTCGTGAGGTTGGAGCTGTTGCCTCCGAGAACCAACGTGCCGGGGCCCGACTTGCCGATGTTGCTTGTGCCGAGCATCGCCCCGCCGATGGTCAACGTATTGGCGGCCACATTGAAGTTGAAGTCATTCGGAATGCTCGAGTTGCCCCCAAAGGTAAAGTTACCGGTGCCGAGGCTCAAATTACCCGTGCCCACATAATTCAACAGTGAGGTGTTCAACGTGACGGGTACGGAAGTGAGCGACGTATTGCCCGCAGGAGCGTCAATGTTCCCAGCGTTAATGGTGAAGTTGCCCGTGCCCAAGGCGGTGCTGCCAGCACCACCACCGATGGACAAGGTGCCGCCGTTGAGGATAACGCCGCCGGAGAAGCTGCTCACCCCGCTCAAGGTTTGCTGGCCCGGGCCGTTGATCACCACGCCACCGGTCCCAGTGAGGCTGCCGCCAAACACGTCAAATACTCCCGCGGGCGGACCGAAATTCAGAGTCACCGGCTGCGGCGTCGGGGCATTAGACGGGCCATTGGTGTTCATCAAGTTCAGCGTACCATTGCCAATCAGGCCACCGATGTTCGCAGTGACAATGTTCGGGCCGAACAGGAAATTCCCGCCCTGGTTGTCCACATCCAGCGTCGCATTTTGCGCCGCCTGCGAATTCGAGCTGCCGTTGCTGTTCAATGTCAGGTTGCCGCCCGCGTCAAAGAGCGTGCCCGAGAAGGTGTTGACGCCGTCCAAGACGAGGCTGCCGTTGCCGAACATTGTCAGGCTGCTCGGCTTGCCGCCGTTGTCGACGATGGTCGAGTTGATCGTCGTGTTGACCGGGCCAGTGTTGCCCGCACCAGTGTTGGTAGCATAGGTGGCAATAAACAATTCACCGCCAGCCGTGCCGGCTTCCAGTGTGCCGTTCAGGATGTTCACATTGTTAATAGTGGCATCGCCGACCACCCCGCTCGTCACCAAAATGCCGTTAACCGCCAGCACATTGCTGCCCAAATTCAGCGTGTTTCCGTTACCGCCATTGGGATGGCTGAAGCGCAGGGTGTTCAGCGTGAAACTGCCCGACGCGTTGATGGCGTTGGTGTTGCTTCCCGGTATGTCCGTATTCACGCCGAGACCGCCCAAGGAGCCGCCCAGCACCGTGGTGGCATCCGCCGGTTGGTCGCCAAAGTAGGGGTGAGCCGGGTCGGTCGCAACGGTGCTGTAGGGAACAATGAAATTGCCGCTGGCGCTCCTGGCGCCAAAGTCGATGCCGTTGACGATCACATAAGGCGCTCCCGTGATGAAGTCCGTAATCATCGAGCCCGCAGGGCTCTGCGGGATGGCCACCGCGTTTACATTTGCAGAGTTGGCGCCGCTAACACTATTCGTGACGAGTTCAAGCGCGCCACCCGGGTTGCGGGTCAGGGTGCTCAAGTTCATCGTCAGTACACCGGCACTGCCGCCGGTTCCCGACCCATTGTTCGTCAGGCTCAAAATCGCGCCGCCCGCGAGGGTGGTGTTGCTGACCGATTCCGTGTTCGTCGTGTTGCTCTTGCCGAGGATGGTCAGATTGCCGCCATCCAATACGAGCGTGGCGCCGGCATTCAACATGTTGTTCTGCGGGGCCGACGCCTGGGTGTGATCAAGTGTCAGCGTGCCGCCGAGGACCGAGGTTGTGCCGGTGTAAGAGTTGGCGCCGCCCAGCTGCAAAGTGCCCGCACCGGACTTCGTCAGGCCAAAGCTGCCGCTGACGATGCCATCCATCGTCAGCGTATTATTCGCCACCACAATGTTTGGCGTGGTGTTGAGCGTCACCGTGCTGGTGCCAAAGCTCAGGCCCTCGGCGGAACCCAGATAGGTGAAGCCGTTGTTAATCACCAAGGGGACGCTGAGCGTCAGGCTCGTTACCGCAGTATTGTCAAAGCTGCCGCCATTGATGGTAAACGTACCGCTGCCCAACGCCGTGGCGCTAAGGAAGTCCAACGTGCCGGCCGACAAGGTGAAGCCGCCCACATAAACGTTATTGGTGCCATTCAGTGTCAGGGTGGCATTCCCGATCTTAATCAGGCCACCGCCACCGGCGCCAGACACGCCCGGGCCGATGATATTGCCTTCAAACGTCAGGGCGTTGGTAACATTCAACGTGCCGGTCACTCCGGTGCCGACCACCACATTGTGTCCCGATTGCAGGTCAATCGCATTACCCGTCAACAGGGTGCCAGATCCGCTGAAAGTCAGCGGCGCGGAAGCCGAGCCAAAGGCGCCGTCCGAGAAGTTTGGCGAGGGCAAACTGGTCGTGGTGTTCGTTATGTTGACATTGACGTCCAGCGTGCCGCTGTTGATGACGAAGCCGCCACCCATCGTGTTGGTGTTGCCAGTAATTAGCAAAGTGCCGTTGCCGATAAGGGCCACCGCGCCGGCCACCGCGCCGGCGCCGTTAACAATGTTGCCTCCGTAGGTCATGGTCAGGTTGGAGCCGATGTTAATCGAACCGACCGCCGTCGAGGCATTGCCCGCATCAATGGTGCGGTTGGCATTCAGCGTGAGGTTGGCAAGGGGGTTCAGCGCGCCGCCCGACTGCGAGAGGTTCGCGGCGGAGTTGAGCGTGCCGCCCGCGAGAGTGATGGTGCCAACCGTGCCGTTAAAGGTCAGGTTGCCTGACGTGCCCGTGGCGGTATTGCCACCACCGAGAGTGTTGTCCGTCACCGCTCCGTTGGCCAATACGCCAAAACTCAAGTTACCACCCAGAACCACGATGTTGCCCACAAAGCCTTCCGAGGGAATGCCGTTAGTCACCGCCACATTGGACGTGACGTTGGCGTTATTCGCACTCAACACCAGCGTTCCCGGGCCCGTCTTGATCAATGTGTTGTTGCTGTTAAAGGAGGGATAGAAACCACTGATTGAATTAGTGTCGACACTGATCCCATCATTGTTGAAGTTGCCGGCGATGACGCCCGCAATCGTCAAGGTGCTGCTGGGGTTGACAATGTTAAACGTGCTGTCGCCGATCAAGGCATAGTTCCCTGTGCCCAAACTCAGGTTGCTCGCCGTGCTGACATTGCCGAAGACAACGCCCCCGTTGACAATCGTGAAGGCGGGGGCGGTCAGCGTCATGTTCGCCCCACTCGTATTGTCCAGTCCGCCTCCCTGCAGATACAGATTAGTCGCGACACTGCCATTGGAAAACACGGTGGCACTCCCGACATTGAGCGTACCGCCATTCAGGAAGACTCCCCCGGTGAACCCGGCCACAGAACCTGTTAACGTCTGACTGCCCGGGCCCTCTATGGACAGATTCAAGCCCGTCAACGAACCACTATAAACTGGATTCGCGTTCGACGCCGGCGTCAGGTGGATGGTAACAGCGCCGAGAGAGTCTGGGTTGTTCGCCGACCCGGCAAAACCGCCGAGATAGGTGTCGGAATCCGCCGCCGTCAAGCCGCCACCTTGGAAGTTAATGATGCTGTTCGACAGGAATTTGTTCGGCGCATTGTTATTGGCCCCCGGCGAGAACAACGTAATAACGCCTTGATCGAGGAAGGTGGCGCCACCAAATGGCGTTTCCGAATTTGTCGGGTCATCACCAAATAACACAAGACCCGCACCCGCTTTGACCAAGTTTGTGGTGGTGCCGGTGATGCGCCCCGAGTCAATGAGGAGGCCTTCGTTATTGCTGGTGTCATTCTCTACAATCAAGATGTCGTCGCCAGCAGCCAGGGGCTGGTAGTTCATCCCCGTCAAGTTGACATTATTGCTGCCCATGGATGGCGACACAAGGATGCCTCCAACCGATACCGTGACCGCTCCGTTAAGAGACACATCCCCCGTGGCCTGCAAGAACGACAGGGTCGACAATTGCAAGTTCGACGCCGTAACCGGGGTGCCCGGATCCGTGATGGTGGTTACATTCGCATTGTGCACGCTGTTGGTGAGCTGGGTCACGGCATTGACATTGGTATAGCCACCCGTGCCCGCCATCGCCACGATCGAGGAAGTGCCCGAGGAGCTCGCGTACGCGCCCCAGTCCGTCGAGGTCAGCGTGTTCAATACCACAAATGGCGTGCCGTTCGCATTGGCCACCGGGGTATGGCTCAAGGTTGCGTTCGAGGACGCCTGGAAAGTCAAGGTCCCGGTGGTAACATTCACGCCGCCGGTCAAGTTCACGGTCGAAAGCGTGGTCACGCTGCCCAGCCCAGAATTGACCTGGGGATTCGTGAGCGACGCCGTGACCAAATTCTCCGCGGTCACGTTCGAGTTGAACAGGCCCAGGATAACGCTGGCCTGGTTGTTTGACGCGATCAGATTACCGCTGGAATCCGTCGACAGATTTACGATGATGTTGGTGCCAGTGATGCTCAAATTCGCCGCCGCATTGTTTGCCCCGGGATTCACGTAAGAAATAGTGATGCCGTTGCCCTGTGCGCCGACTTCGTTGGTCGAATTTGCCACAAAGGTCAGGTTATTGTTGCCGCTGACGCCCGTACCCGCCACCACTGACGGGAGATTCGTCGACAGGCTCGCGTCCGACCCGGCATCCGACAGGTACAACAGCCCGCCAGTCGTGCGCGACATCGTACCGAAATTCAGATTCAAAATCGGCCCGGCGCCGCTTGCAGCACCCGCCAGCGTGACATTGGCGATGCCCGTGCCGCCATTGACTGTCGTGGAAGCAAACGTCTGGGAGTTTGTCTGGCCCGGCACCACAATACCCTGAACCGCCAGAGTGCCCGGCCCGTTCAATACCAGATTCGTGGGCGAAACACCGTTTCCGATAATGTTGGTCGCCGGCGCACCGGGGCTGTTGAAATTCAGCAGCAAGGTGCCGCTGTTGACGGTGGTCGTGCCCGTGTAGTTATTAAACCCGAACAGTTGCAACGTGCCGTTGCCCGTCACCGTCAACCCGCCTGTACCGGTGATAAGGCCGCCGAAAGTCACATTGTTGACGCTCGTGTTAACTGTGCCAGTGACGCCACCCGCGAGACTGATGATCCGGGTCTTGGTCAGTGTAAAGTTGCCATTGGCCTGCAAGGTCGAGGTTCCGTTGAAGAGAATCGTTGACGCCACATTCCCACCGAAGGCGGCATCGGCGGATACTCCCAGCGTTCCCGCATTGATCGTGGTATTGCCCGTATAAGTGTCCACCTGGTTCGTGCCGAGGGTCAACATACCGGTGCCCAGCTTCGTCAAGCCGCCGTCCACAGAGCCTCCGAGGGTCGAGTCGTGCACCAGGTTTTGCGAAAGAGTGATGTTGAACCCGTTTGTATTAAAGACTGCGCCGCCGCCGGAGGTGTCAATAATGGAGGTCAGCCCGGTGATGAAGTTCGGATTGTTACCGGCCGCAATCAGGTTGCCGCCGCCCAGGATCAAAGTCGCCGACGAGTTGACCGTGGTGCCGAGGTTGGCCGCAATGATGCCAATGGTGGTCAGGTTGCCGCCATCCAGCGCATAGCTCGCCTTGGCCGACCCCAAAGTCATCTTGGATTGGTCACCCAGAATCAGGGTGTAGTTCACCGGATTCGTAGCGTTGCCGCTTCCCGGCAGGCCGACGCCATTGCCGGTCAACACCACATTGCCGCCTGTCTGGACGACCTTGGAAATGCTGAGGTCCGTCGGGTCGTCCTGGGTCGTGCCCTTCGACAGGTTCAAGTCATTCGCGGTCAGGTTCGCTGTGCCGCCAATGTTTAGAGTGGTGTTCGTGGTGCCAAGCGCAGCGCCAATATTGCCCAAGGCCAATTCCAAGTTGGAGATGTATTGGCCGGAACCCGACAGCGTCACGGTGATATTGTCGCCGGGGGTGGTGGCAATGGAAGCGAAGCCCAGATTGCCGGTCGAATTCACTGTCACCAAGCCGCCGGTCCCGATGTTCAGATTAACGACATTGCCCGTCACCAACAAGTGCGCCGCGTTCAAGTTCGAGGAGAGGTTTGCCGCCCCAGTGAAGGCAAAGGTTCCGGCGCCCGCCACGGACAGCGTTTCGCCGTTGCCGGATTGATTGACCGTGCCATTCATCGTTACGGTGGTGCCGTTCAAGGTAACCGTCGTATTTGTGCCCAAAGTATCGCTGCTCGCCGAGGTGAAGAGGAAATTGCCCTGGTTGAAGTTAACGTTGCCGGACAAGTTGGTCGGATTGGCAATACTAAAGGTTCCGCCCAGGCCGTTCACCAAAGTGCCATTGTTCACCACCAGTACGCCCGTCGGAGCCAAGGCACCCGCGCTATCCAAGTTCAACGTGCCGCCATTGAGGGTCGTATTGCCGGTGTAGGTATTGGTGCCGCTCAGCGTCAACATGCCGGAGCCAATCTTGGTGAGGCTGCCGCTGCCGATGAGGTGCAACGACGCATTGTCCGTCAGGGCGCCCGAGTAGGTCGTGTTGGCATTGTTGGCGCCCACAATCAGCGCCTCACCCACGTTGCCGGAGTTTTCCAAATCCAGAGTCTTGGTGCCGCTCAGGCCGCCCAAGGTTGCATTTACCAGCGTGCCAAAGCTCAGGTTGCCGCCCGTGATGTAATTAAGCGTGCTGTTTTGCAACGCCAGATTGGCGCCCAAAAGCAGCGTGCCTGCGGTGATGGTGGTGGTTCCGTTAAACGTGTTGTTCACCGCGAGGGTCAATGTGTTGCCCGAGCCGGACTGCGTCAGATTGCCCGTGCCGGAAATCGTGCCGTTAAACTGCAAGCTTTCGTTCTCATTGAAGAGCAACGTTCCGTTGTCGACGACGTTGCTGAACGAATTCTGCCCCTGATTGAATGTGCCGTTCGAAGTGCCGTTGCCCAATTGCAGTGTACCCGCGGTAATGATTGTGGATCCATTGTATCCCTGCACCGTGTTGTTGGCCAGAATCAAGGTCCCCGAACCAGCCTTGACCAGCGTGCCCGTGCCCGGCATGGCCGTACCCAGGGTCACCGTGTTTGCGCCGGTGTCGAAGGTGTCATTGCCGAGATTCAGCGAGGAAATTATCGGCGAAATATCGAGCGTATTGAGGCTGCCCCATTGCAGACCACCACCAGCCAGGGTGACAAGGCCCGTGCCAAAGTCGGTCAAGGAGCCCCAGTTGATCAATCCATTGTTGATAACCGTGCCGCCGGTGTAGAAGTTTTGCACCGCAAAGTTCAACGTGCCACCGCCGGCCTTGACCAGCGTGCCGCCGCCGTGCAGTCCCGTGTTAAACGTGATGTTGTTAAGAATGTTTGTGTCAATCGTGTCGAGGCCCGAAGCCAAACTCAGGTTGGGCGAAATATCCGTAATCGTTCCCACAGCGAATTGCACGCCGCCACCACCCAACGTGATGGTGCCCGTGCCAAACTCGTTGAGGTTATTGAAATTGATGAGGCCACCCGTAATGCTCGTGCCCGCAGTATAACTGTCGGCGGTGCCCCTCAAGGTGAGAATACCCGTGCCCGCCTTGATCAAGCTTCCGCCGGTGCCAGTCAGGTTGCCTGTGTAAGTCGTGCTGCTGTTGTTGTTGCCCACCGTGAGGGCCACGGGGTTGGTCACGTTGAGTGAAATATCCTTGGTGCCGGTCAAGCCGCCGAGAGAAGCGTTATTCAGCAAACCAAAGCTCAGGTTGCCGTTGCCTACATTGTAGCTCAGCGTGCTGTTTTGCAGCGCCAGGTTGCTGCCCAGGGCCAGGGTGCCCGCCGCGATATTCGTCGTGCCATTGAACGTGTTCGTGCCGCTCAACGTCACCGTGGTAGTCCCGGCTGTGCCGCCGGTGAGCGGGGTCAGGCCGTTCGTAAAGGTTCCGACAACCGCAGCGCCGCCGAGAGCACCCGCATTATCGCCAAAACCCAGCTGCACGTTAACCAACGCGGAGACGGTCGAATTGTTCACCAAAAGATTCAACACCTGTGCGGCCGTCGCATTGACGACCGAACTTCCATTTGTGCCCAGCGTCACAACGATTTGGTTGCCGGTTACCGCCACCGAGGTGGGAATGTTGGCGCCGGAGCCAGCCACAAAATTAATCTGCGGGATATTACCCGTGCCCGGAGCAACCGCCGTGAAGGTCAGGTTGCCATTGGCCACACCCGCCCCCAGAACATTCGAGGTGTCCAGCGAAGCGCGCCCGACGTTCGTGCCGTTGATGGTCAGGTTACCCGTGCCGCTGATGACGCTGCTAATCGTCTGGGCGCTGCCCGCAACGATCGACAAATTCGCATTATCCAAAATGCCAGTTGTCGGCAAGCTCGGGACCGTAGTGTTTGTACCCGTACCACCCAGCAGCGTGCCGTTGCCAATTTGCAGTGTGCCGCCGGAAATGACGGTGCCGGCGCCGCCGGAAGTGCCCGTCCAGGTTTCCGGCTGAGTGATGGTCAAGGTGCCATTGCCCGCCTTCCCAAACACCCCGCTGCCGTTCAGCAGATTGTAGGACAACTGTTCATTGTTCCCGTTTGTGTCAAAAGAGTCCAATGTGGTGCTGGAGCCGCCGAGGACCACGTCGCGGGTCATGTCGATAATTGCGCCCGTCGCCCATTGGAGACCGCCACCCGACAGTGTAATTTCCGCCCCCGTGGTGCCCAACGGGTGGGCCGTCGTGTTTGCCGTCGTGTTCGAGCCAAACACGCCCAGGGTGGAGAAGTCGATGAAGCCACCGTTGATCGTCGTCGTGCCCAGGAACGCGTTGGGAATCGAAATATTCGAAGCATTGGCGCCTTGGGCCAGCGTCAGGGTGCCCGTGCCAATCTTGACCAGGTTGGCCGCATTGCTTGCCGCGGTGCTGTTGATTAGTCCGGTAAAGGTAGTGCTCTGATTATTGTTGCCTATCGTGAGGGTGACGGCCGAGCCGCCGGAGGAAGTCAGCGTCAAGGCACTGCCATTGGCCACGGTGCCGCTCAGGCCACCAAAGGTATAGGCGGTGGGCGTGCCAAAGAGGAGCTTGCCGGTGGTGGCATTGAACGTCGAACCGCCCAAGGCGCTGGTGTTGGCCAGCGTCAATGTGCCGGTACTGATGTTGGTGAAGCCAGTGAAGGTACCCATCCCCGCCAAGGTCAGCACACCCACGCCCGACGTTGACACCGTCAAATTGCCCAGACCACCGATGTTACCTGAAATCGTGGTGCTATTGGCGCCCAACGAGAAAATGTTGGTGCCACCAAGCAGGCCATTGGTCGCCAGCAGGTTCGGCACGCCGGTGGCGGAGTTCGTCGGGTCAAGTGTCGTCGCACCGAAGACGAGCGTACCGCCGTTAAGTTCGAGTTGGTTGGTGGCCTGGGGGGCACTGTTCGTGGAATTGCCGAATGCACCGTTAATCGTGAAGTTTACCGATGCGCCGGTGACTATCACGTTACCGGTGAAACCGTTGCTGGTGGTGCCGTTCAAGGTCAAAGTGCCGCCATTGATGTTGACGCCGCCGGTCGTATCCAGGTTGCCGCTAAAGGCCTGATTGTTCGAGCCGGCTTTCGTGATCACGGCCGAACCGGTCAGGGTGCCGTTATAATTCGAGGTCGCCGTCGGCGTGTTGCCGATGGTCAGCGCCACCGGGGCGGACACATTGTTGCTCAAGGCAAGATTTACGTTGCCGGTCAGGCCGCCAATGGACGCATTGGTCAAGGACCCGAAGCTGAAGGAGCCGTTGGTCGCGGCATTAAGCAGGGTGATATTCAACGTGGCATTCTGCAGCGCAATATTGGTGCCCAAGGTCAGATTCGCGCCCTGCGCGATGGTCACTGTGCCGTTGAGGCTCGTCGTCGTCGGCGTCAAGTCGATGTTGGAAACGCCCAGCAGCGCAAGGCTGCCGGCCCCGGTCCAGTTGTTGGTGATAATCTGCTGGCCGGCCGGCTGGTTAAAGTTGATTGTGCCCGAATCGTTGAAGGTCGAACCACTCGCAATCGAGCCGGTGGCGCCATCACCGATGGTCAATTGGTTGTTGGCGCTGACGTTGGTGGCACCCGTGTATAATTGCGTCGAGTTGATCGTGAGGATTTGCCCGGATTTGCCGCCCACCACGATGCCGCCGTTGCCAATGACAACTTGGGAGAAGGTGGCCGCAGCGTTGGTGCCGTTAAAGGTGAGTGTGGAATTAACCGAGCCATTGGATGTGACGGTGATGCAGCCCGTGCTGGTCGACAGCAGCGTGGCGGGATTCTGCGTTTGGTTGCCGAGAATCAGCGAGCCATTGATGACGGTCGTCGTGCCGTTATACGTCTGCGGCGAGGTCAAGGTAAACGAGGTATTGTTACCCGTCATGGTCAAATTGGCCTGGCCGTTTGAGCTCGAAAGCACGCCGCTGTAAGTCGTGCTGGCGACAAAGCCCACATTGAAATTGAGGTTGGAAATATCCAGATTCTCATTGCCTGACAGCGCGCCGATGTTCGCCGAAGTCGTGCCCGCGGGCAGTCCGGCAAAGCTCAAGGTGCCGTTGTTGGTGGCGACCAAATTGGTGATATTCACCGTGGCATTGAAGAACGCCAGCGGCGAGCCGAGGATCGCCGTCGCCCCGTTGCCAATATTCACGGTGCCGTTGAACGAGTTGTTGGCCGTAAACGTATCCGTGCCCGCGGTGATGTTTAGCGAACCGTTGCTCGAAATCGCATTGGAAATCGTGTTGGTGCCGGGAATGGCCAGGATCAAAGTTCCCGCGTCCGAGATCGCGCCGCCCAAGGGGGCGAAATTCGAAACGGTCACGACCTGGGTGACGGGGTTGGTGATCGCGACTGACACACTGTTGTTCAACTGCAGGCTGTTGTTCTTCGCGACGGTCGTCGTGCCAGTCATTCCCGAGGCGTCACCCGTGAAGTTGACGACGTAACCCGACGTGCCGTTGACAATCAACTGGCCGCCCACGCCAACGATCGTGACCGGGGTACCGCTGGTGCCGAGGGTCTGGGTGCTGGCGGTGCCGTCGAAATCCAGGATGCCGGAACCGTTAAAACTCGTGCTGGCCACCGAACCGAGGTTGGTGCCGTTACCCAGTTGCAACGTGCCGGCGCCGAAGCCGGTCGGGCCGGAGTAGGTTTGGGCTCCAACGATGGTCATGCAGCCACCGCCGATTTTGTTCAAGCTGCCACCTGCCCCGGTCAGGATGCCCGTGTAGGTGAAATTGCTGCCGTTGTTACCCACGGTCAGAGTCACGACGTTGCCGTTCAAGTCTTTGAGGGTGAAGTTCTCCGCACCCGAAAGAGCACCCAACTGGGGGTTCCCCAATGCACCACCGCCGAATTCCAGTTGACTGCCGGTGTTGACCGAATTGAACGTCGCGTTGCCCAACGCCAAGGGGTTGTCCAAGATAATGTTGCCCGCACCGGCATTGATGGAAACCGTGCCGTTAAAGGTGCTCGTGCCGCCCAAGTCCAAGTCAGGCAGGCTGTTTTGGGTGAGGAAACCGGTCGTCCCGTTGGTCGGAGTCGCAGAAGAGCTGATATTGGCATTGAAGACGAACTTGGATCCCGCGGTGCCCGGCTCGTTGAAAATAAGCGTCGTATTGTTGGCGCCAACCTGGATTGAACCGGCCAGATTGCCCGCCACGCCTACACCTGTTCCCACGCTTGCGTTGCCCAGCGACAGGGTCGTTGCGTTCGCGGTGGCGTTGCTGGTGCCGTTGGTGGTGACGATCAACTGGCCCGTGAAGGTTTCGTTGGCCGTGATGGTCACCGTCGATTTGAAATCTTGAATGTTCAGCGTTTGGTTGCCGCCAGTGATGGGCGTGGCCAGCACAATGCCGGCACCGCTCGGGGTGAGATTGAGGGTCAAGACGGGAGTGGCCGTGGCGTTGATAAAGTTGCCTACCGTGATGCAGGACCCGGTAATGTCGAACAATCCGCCGGAAACGGTTTGAATGGTGCCGCCGTTCCAGGTAATTCCTCCGGAGCCGATAGTGAGATTGGCATTAGTCGTGGCTGCCGCGGTCGAATTGATGACCAATACACCGTTATCCATGACCGTGCCGCCAGTGTACGTGTTGTTGCCCGTGCCGCTCAGCACGCTGGTATTGCCCAAGGTCAGCGTTCCCGTGCCCACTTTTATGAGTGAGCCGCCGGTGCCGCTCAAGTTGCCGGAATAGGTGGTGGAGTTATTGTTCGCGCCAACCGTCAGTGCCACGCCGGATCCGGCATACAATGACCCTTCTTGCAATATAAGATCCCGATTGCCGCTCAGGCCGCCCAGTGTGGCCGCCGTGATGGGGGTGCTGACATTGCCGAAGATCAAATTACCCACCGGGGTACCGTTGCTGTAAGATATTGTGCTGTTTTGCAAAGCGAGGGAATTGGCAATTACCAGGGAGCCCGCCGTGATGGTCGTGTTGCCCGTGAACGTGTTGACGTTCGTCAGAGTCAGGTTCGTGCTGCCCGCCTGCGTCAAGGCACCCAAGCCGGACAATACCGTGGTAAGGACGCTGTCCGTCCCCTCGCGGAAGACTAGGAGAGAGTTGTCGGTCAGGGCTGAAAACGACAACTGGCCGTTCGTGGCGCCATTGCCGAGTTGCAGGGTGCCGGCTGAAATTATGGTCGGCCCGAGGTAAACGTTATTGCCCAGCAAAGTCACACAACCTGAACCGACCTTGATAATGCCGCCCACGCCCGAGAACGGCGTGGTAACCTGGACGTTATTCCCGTTCGAGTCCAAAGTGTTCAAGTCGCTGGTCGGCCCGGAATTCAGGACGGGGTTCAGGATGCTCGACAAATCCGTGGCCGTGTTCGGCGCCCATTGGATGCCGCCGCCCAAGAGCGTCAGGCTGTTCGCGGGGCCGTTGCCGAAATTCTTGAGCGAATTAAAGTCGATCAAGCCACCCTCAACCACGGTTCCACCAGCATAGGTATTGTTGCCGCTCAAGGTCAAGGTGCCCGCGCCAACCTTGATCAGCGAGCCACTGCCATTGCCGATGTTACCCGAAATGGTTCCGGAGAACGTGCTGCTCGCGCCACCCTGACCCAGCGTCAACGTCACCGGATTGTCGCCCGCCTGGGTGACCAGCGCGAGACTGCCATTGCCGCTGAGGCCGCCCATCGTCGCCGATGTCTGCGTGCCAAAGCTGAAATTCCCCGCGCCGCTGTTCAGCCCCAGGATGCTGTTCTGCAACGCCTGCGGATTACCCAAAACCAGCGTGCCGGCATCAACATTGGTCACGCCCGTGTAGGAATTGACTCCGGAAAGGGTCAGCGTGCTTTGCGCCGGGGCCGCGCCGTTGCCGAGGGTGAACGGGGAACCCCCTGTCGCACTCAGTACGCCGGTACCGTCACTACCCGATCCAATCCCCGCGATCACCGTGGCGTTCGAGGTCGCATTGCCATTGATCGCCGCAACCACCGCGGCCGCGTTGCTAAAGTTCGGGTTCGTCCCGCCCGCCAGGGCCGTCGAGGTGAGTGCACTGACATTACCCGCTCCCGTGCTGCCCACCGGCAACGACGCGGTAACGAACGCCGCGGCCGTCGGATTCGTGTTAATCAAAGTCACGATGGACGAAGAGTTTGAAGTGATGACTCCGCCACTCGTCGCCAGGTTCACGGTAATCGTGTTGCTCGTGATGCTTAAATTCGCCGTCGGATTGTTCGCATTTGCGCTCGAATAGACGATGGCGATGTTGGAGCCCTGCTGGCCGAACCAGGCTGTTGAGTTCGCGGTGAACGTCACATCCGCGTTGTTGCCAAAGGTCGTCGTCAGGTTCGCCGCCGTACCGGTGTTGTCGGTGCCCAAAGTTACCGTAAGCGTATTGCTCCCAAACGCCACCGTCACCGGCTGGTTGGCCAGGTAGGCAAACGTGGGGGCGACATAAGCGACCTGGATCCCGTTGCCGGCTGTCCCAATCGCCTGCGAGCGATAGATGATGTTCGTATTGGAGCCGGGATTCGTGATGATCGACGCCGGGGTGCCTTGATTGACCTCCACATTGCCGCTGCCCGTAATAGCTTTACTGTAAGTCGTGGCCGAGGGCTCGTTGAACACCAAGTCGCCGTCGTCGAGAATATTGCCGGCAATTGAACCCGCATTGGTGATATTGCCTAACTTGAGGGTACCCGAAAGGATCGACGTGTCGCCCGTGTAAGTCTCCGTCTGAGTGTAGGTCACACTGCCATTGCCGCCAACCACCGACACCCCACCCCCGCCCGCCAGTGCGCGTGCCGACAGCACCACATCATTGCTGTTCGTGATGAAGGACACACAGCCCGAGCCGATGCCGGTCGTGGTGTTCATTACTGCACTGACGTCCGTGGTGGTTCCCGGCGCCCAAATCAGGGCCGCATTGTTGACCGTGACGCTGGCGTTCGCCGGGTTGCCGAACACATTATTCGAATTGAAATTGATGCCGCCACCACCGCTGATGGTGGTTGTGCCGTTGTAGGTGTTGGTACCCGTCAGGGTCAGGATGCCGGTGCCCACTTTGGTGAAGCTGCCGGACACCACGTTGGTGTCGGTCAAGGCGCCCGTGTAGGTCGTATTCGCGTTGTTCAGGCCGACCGTGAGGTTCATCGCGGCGTTGGAGGCGTTGGACAAGTCGATGTTGTTGCTTCCGCTCAAGCCACCCAGGGTCGCATTCGTCAGCGCCAGGAAGCTGACATTGCCATCACCTATGTTGGTCTGCAGAGTGCTATTGGCCAGCGCGAGGTTACTGCCCAGGAACAACGTACCGCCGCTGTTGACCACAGTGACGCCGTTAAAGGTGTTATTGCCCGACAGCGTCAAGTTACCCACGCCGGTCTTGGTCAATCCGCCCGTGCCGGACAGTATGGCCGAGATCGTCTCATCGCTCGTGTTCGTGTCCAGCGTGCTCGTGCCGCCATTGATGAAATTGGTGGAGAGCGTCCCACCGGCATTGGAGCTGACGTTGGCAATGGGGGCAAACATGTTGCCCGAACCGGCCGCAATGGTCACCATCGAGGCGAGGGTCGTGTTGCCTTGGAGTAAGGCGAGGAGTTGCTGCCCGGTGGTGGTGACGGTGCCGTTGGTGGTGGCCAGTTGCACATTAATCGTGGTGCCGCTGATGCTCAGGCCCAGGGATTGGTTGCCCGAACCGGTGCCGTTGGCAAACGTGGCATTGCCGATCAGGTTGAGGAGGAGATTGTTGCCATTCGCAGCGTAGACCGTGCTGTTGGTTCCGATAGCCGTCAGGTTGATGACGTTATTGAAGTTGCTGGACGAGACGCCGTTCGCGAGGAGGTTGTTAATGATGCTGGCCGTGGCATTGCCGATGGTCAGGTTCGAATTCAACTGGCTGGAAATGTTTGTCTGCGTGTTGACGGCCCATTGCAGAGTGCCGCCCAGCAAGGTGACATTGCCCGTGCCCAAGGCTTGCAGGCTGTTGAAGTTAAGTATGCCGCCATTAACGATGACGCCGCCCGAGAATGTGTTGTTGGCCACCAATGACAACGTGCCGGTGTCCACCTTCATCAAAGATCCATTGCCGGAGAGCGACGAGGCGAATTGGACGTTGCTGCCATTCGTGTCGAAAACGTCGTTGCCCGAATTCGGCGAAATATTGCCCACCAAGCCGCCGAACTTGCCATTGATCTGGCCCGAGATGTCCTCGTTCGTTCCCGACGCCCATTGCAGGCCGCCGTTCAGCAGGGTAATATTGCCCGAGCCAAAATTCGTCGGCGAATTGAAGTTAATCAGCCCGCCATTGGCCACCGTGCCACCGGAATAGATGCTGGTGCCGGTCAGCGTCAAAATGCCCGTGCCCGACTTGATTAGATTACCCGAGCCGAAAAGCTGGCCGCCGTACGTCGAATTCTGCGAGCCCTGAATGACCAGGCTGATGGGGTTGCCGGTGGCGGGATTCGTCAGCGCAAAGGGCAAAATGCTGGTCAAACCACCGAGGCGCACGACGGGCTGGGTGCCATAATTGATGGTGCCGTTTTGGTAGACCAAGGTCGCGTTCTGCAGCTCATTTTCCGTGGCGCTGATGTCGAGGGTGCCGCCGGTGAGGGTAACATTGCCATTAAAAGTGTTGTTGTTAGGATTGTTAAATTTGACTGTGTTGTTGCCCGCGGCGGTGCCGCCCGCCAGCGCAGTCGCAGTCAGGTTTGCCAGCGCTATGGTCCCATTGCCGGTGTTGGCGGAGGGGCCGGCCTCCAGCGTCACCGTGGCATTGGCCAGGAGCGCCGTACCGTTGGCCCCCAAGCTTCCATTGCCCAACGCGGTCAAAAATAGTGACGCGGTTGTGGTGGGTGTACCACTGGTAGTGGCTAGATTGATCGTAAAGGTCGTCACCGCGCCGACGGTAGAGCACGAAATCGAAAGCGGAACGGTGCCCGTATTAATCACATAGGCAATTTTTATGTTGTTGCCCACCGTGCCCGGCGTCACCGAGGTGAACGTCAGGCCGCTCTGCCCGGTCGTCCCCGACGTGGCGTTGGCAAAGCCCGTGTTCAACGCCGCGGTAGCACCGGGGGTGGCACCGTTCAGGGTGATGTTGCCCGAACCGGAAATGACGCCGGAGAAAGTCACCGAGCCGTTTTCACTGACCGTCATGTTCGCGTTGTCCACAATGGCATAGTCCACGGTGGAGTTGCTGGTGTTCGCATAACTGCCCGTTGTAAAGTTGCCGTATTGCAACGTGCCGCCGTTAATGAACATGGTGCCCAAGCTCACGAGGGAGCCGTTGGAATTCGCGCTCTTCAGCGTGAAGTTTCCATCAGCCAGGGTCAGGGTGCCAAGGCCGGCCTTGATGATGTCAACCGTAGTGAAAGAACCGGCGGTGTTGGTGCTTACAACACCGGCGGTCATGGGATTCGCCGCAAAGGTGATGTTGTTGCCGTTCGTGTCGAAAGTATTAAAGATGGTGGTGTTGGCCTGAATGTTGCCGGTGGTTCCGACCGAGCCGCCGATGCTGGCGCCGGACATGCGGAGGGAAAGGTCCCCGTTATCCCCCGGAACCGTATTGGAAAAGCCGGTCGCCGGATTAATATAGTTGGGCGCCCATTGCAAGGTGCCGCCATCCATCTGGATGGCGGGCAGCGTGCCCGCCGAGGTGGGACCGCCAAAATTATTCAATTGGTTAAAATCAATCGTGCCGCCGCTGCTGAACAGGGTCGCGCCGGTGGTGGCGTTGGTGTTCGTCGGCGTAATGGTGGTGGTGCCGCTGAAGGTGTTGTTGCCCGTCAGGGTCAGGGTGCCCGTCCCGGTCTTGATCAAGGTGCCGATGGCCGAGGTGTTGGCATTATTACCCGTCAACACGCCGCTATAGGTTGTGTTCTGGCTGTTCGTCCCGATGGTGTAGGCGACGGACTGCTGCCCGTTGAAGGTCAGTGCGAGGTTTTGGTTGCCGTTCAAGCCACCCAGGGTGACGTTGGTAATCGTGGCCGCGCTCAAGGCGATGGCGCCGCCCGGGGTGACATAGTTCAGCGTCGCGTTCTGCAACGAAAGATTGGTGCCCAGGGTCAGGACGAGGCCGGAGGCAATGTTCACCGTGCCGCTAAAGGTATTCGTCGCATTGAACTCCGTGCCGTTGACGGCCGCACTGCCGTTGACGATATTAATGATGCCATTGCCGGAGATCGCGCCGCCAAAGACCACTGCATCCGCCGTGCTCTCATTGATGGTTAACACACCGTTATCGACGATGGCACCTCCGATGTTCACTTTACCACCCGAGATGTTACCGCCGCCAACCGTGCCAAAATTGCTGGTGCTGCTTCCGCCAGTGCCCAGTTGCAGTGTGCCGCCCGCATTAATGGTCGTTGACCCAGTGTAATTGTTCAGGGTCGCGTTTACTGCTGCCGCCGAGCCCGTGAAAATCACCGTGTCCGGGGCAACCAGGGTCACCGCACCAGCACCGGTAATGTGGTTCGTAAACGTGGTGTTACCCGCCTGGTCGAACGTCAGCGTGCCGCCGTCATTCACGTTGCCGGTTAACGTGGCATTATTCGTAAAGTTGCCCAACTGGACGGTGCCGGCGCTGATGACCAGGGTGGTGCCGTTGGCGGTCGACGTGCCAAAGTTATCCGTGCCAACCAGGATGATGCGGCCGTTGCTGCCCGCCTTGGTCAGGAGCCCCTGGCCAACCACATTGTTCAAGGTCAGGTTGGTGCCGTTGTCGGTGAAGGTCGAGTTGGCGGTAATGTTCACCCCGCTGTTAAAGGTCATCGTGTTGTTGCCCGTGCCCGCGTAGACGAAGTTGTTCTGGACGATTACCGGGGTCGAAAGCACGATCGCCGTGTTGCCGCTGTTGTTGATGTTGCCGCCGGTGATGACCAGGTTACCCGCACCCGCCGCCCCGTTGTTGTTCAGGAACAGCGTGCCCGAGTTGAAAGTCAGATTGCCGCCGAAGGTATTCACTCCCGAGAGCACCACCGTGCCGATGCTCGTGTTGGTGCCGCCGATTTCCAGGCCGAAATGGCTGCCGCCATCGCTGATGATCCCGGTCACGTTCAGCGTGGTCGAAGTGCCGGAAACCCATTGCTGCGTCGCCGCCAACACCACGTTCGCCGCCAGGTTCAGGTTTTGCGTCGAGTTGCTCAAATCAATGCCGATGGGGGTGGTCGTGTCCAGCAGGGGCCCGGTTTGAAACCCGGTTGCGAGGCCGGCGAGTGTCAGGTTCGCGGTCAGATTGCTCAGATTGGGCGCAATGGTGACGGTGCCCTGCGGATTCAGAAGCTGGATTGCGCCGAACGTGACCCCGTTGCCCACCGTCACGGTCGTGTTGAACGATTCGACGGTTCCGTTCCAAATTCCCAAGTCAGTCGCGGTCGGCGTGGTGTCGCCGCCGACGCCGGGAATCCAACTCGTGGCCGTGTCGAGCGCGGCGTTGGTGTCCGCCTTGAAGATGGTGTTTTGCGCGTGGACGCCGGGGGGCGCGAACAACGCGGCCAGCAGGGCGGCCAAAACAAAGGTGGTCCCGAGCCGGAGTTTGTTCCGGCGGTGGTAGGTTTGGAGGGGGACGTTCATATCGCGGTGAGCTTGCGAGGTTGAATTATTCGCCTTCGGATTCCTTGCCGCCACTTGACGTGGCGTAAAAAATTCGGGGCGGGAGTTTTTTATTTTTAAAGGGAAGGGGTAAGGGGGAAAATCTATTCGCGGCTCGATTTCACACTCGGCTCAACGCGCTTGCACCGGGGAAAATCCGCCGCAGCAGGGGGATTTCCCGAGGGAAGACAGCAGGCGTGTCACGAATTGGAAACGGGCATTCATCGGCGTAATAATCGTTATTAGCGGACGGGGTAAAGCGGTGGGGTGATGAGGGCTGAACGCGGCATTCCCGTAATCCGTTTGGGAACACTCGCGTTGTGGGGTGGAGGTAGTTCTTCCGCAGCTAGGTTCCATTATTGTAAAAAAATTGTAGGCTGCAACAGTATTCTTCGTTTTTTTTGACCTTTTTTTCAGAGCGAAAACGGCCCTTGCCAGCCCCTCCCCAAAATTGAGCCTTTTTGCCCACATAATAACGTTAAATAAAATAGGTAAATGCCCATTTGCTCACAATTCCGATCACTCTCAACTCGTTGGCAATGAGAGCAACCGCCGGGTTATTCACATTTTTGGCACATATTTGGTCGATTTTACGCCTACTAGGTTTCGCCTTATTCGCATGGGTATAAATACCCAGACAAAAATGGGTGTTTTACCCCATAAACCATCCCCCGACTGCCCAATTGACCGGCCGGAGTCAATTTCGTGATTTTTGTTAAACAATAATATTATTATAATAATATTTTTAATTTTTATTAGGACGAATGCCCCGATCGAAGCACAATTTCGAGTTCTCTGAAGCTAACGCATTATAAATTAGGAAAAACACGACCTGATCCCGCCGCTTCACCCCCACCCGGCCAGCTCCGACTGGATCGGACCGGGGCGACGAAATGCATCTGTGTTTAACTCCAAAAGACGCGGCGTCAATCCGGCCTTCCGACAAGCCAGTTCGAACATTCCAGTGAAGGTTTCCGGCCAAATTCCTTCGCCGGTCATGCGAGTTCCAAACCGGGCGTCACTTAGGCGGCCAGTCCTGCCGCGCAAATCTTGGAGCCGTTGGACAACCCGCTCTTTTTTGCCGGGAAACTCGCGGTCAAGCCAGCCGAGGAATAATTCCTTCACGGCGTAGGGCAGCCGCAATACTTGGAAATGGGCGAAGTGTGCCCCGGCGTTGGTGGCGGCTAAAATCATCTCCGCCATCTCTGCGTCGTTGAGTCCGGGAATGATTGGAGCGAGGTTTACCCCCACCGGCACACCGGCTTCCGCCAGGCGCGAAACCGTCTCCAATCGTTGCCGGGGCGAGACCGTCCGCGGTTCCATCCGCCGGGCCAAATCCGCATCCAAAGATGTCAGTGATACCAGTACCGCGGCACCGTGCCAACGCGCCATTTCGGAGAGTATATCCACATCGCGTGTGACCAGCGCATTCTTGGTCACGATGGTCACCGGATTGCGGTAACGCGCCAGCAGTTCCAGGCAACGCCGGGTCAGGCTGAACCGGCGCTCGGCTGGCTGGTAGCAATCGGTCACCCCGCTCATGTTGACCCACGCCGGCTCCCAGCGCGGGTGTTCCAAGGCGGCCTCGAGCAGTGCCGGCGCGCGTTCCTTGACCATGATCTTGGTCTCAAAATCCAGCCCGGAGCTGAAGCCGAGGTATTCGTGGGTTGGCCGGGCGTAACAGTAGATACAACCATGTTCGCAACCGCGATAGGGGTTGATGCTCTTACGGAAGGGGATGTCGGGGCTGTTGTTCTCGCTTATAATAGACTGCGAGATATCGGGGATGAAAACGGTGTCCGTGCGGCGCGGCTCCATGAGCTCCTCGGCAGGCAGTTGGTCCCAATCCGAGGTCGAACTAACAGACTCAAAACGATTGCGCGGATTATCCTGAGCGCCTCGGCCACGTTTTTGGGCAACAGGAGGAATAATGGGCTTATCCGGCATAGTGAACATAATAGCACATATTCGTCGCGGTGCAAACAAATAGTATCACGGCAAAAAACGCCCTCCTCCTTTTACGGAACCGTTTGCGCTTCGACGCGGAGGAAGATGGCGCCGGTGGCGGGCAGGGCGACGCTGGCCTGGTATTGGGCAGTGTAGGGGTCGGCGTCGGAGACTTGCTGGATGCTTCCTGCGTCCACATCCGTCCAAGTCGCCAAGTCCGTGGAATACCGCGGCACCAACTGGCAGTCGGTCATGTTTTTGCGGACGCGGTACTGGATGACAAGGGAGTTGACGCCGCTGATGTTCGCGGTGGAGAGGCTGGGCCGGCCCACGGGAGTGGCGGTCAGGTCGAGATTCATGGCGTAGCGGAGCAAATTCGCGGGGCCGCCAAAAGGTTTGGCGGTCGCCAGTGCGTCGGCACCGGAGAGACCGGAGTCCGCCGCCCAGGTGGCAAAGACCGTCGGTGCGTCCAAGCTGAGATTGCCAGTGGCATCGAGTTGGGAAACGTTCCAGTCCAGGCCGTCGCCCGAGGAGGTGAGCACAAAATTGGAAAAAGAACCGGACAACGTGTTGGCGACCGAGAGCAGGGAAAATGCGTCGCTCAAAGCTGGCGCGTAGCCGTTGATCAAGCCAAGGAGAAATGTGCCACCGAGGGTGAGATTGCCGCCGACATTGACGGAGCCGTATTGCGTGCCGAGGGTGGTGCCGCCGAGATGGAAAAGGGTGAGTGCGGTGGTGCCGAGAACCAGATTGTTGCCAAAGCTCAACAGCCCGGCGCTGCCGGACGTGCCGGCCTGCAATTTCCCGCCAATCGATGTATTTCCACCAACATTTCCGGTTCCGGCGAGAGTGCCGTTGACGCCGACGGTCACTGCACCCGTGCCGGTGGCCGAAACGGTGCCGTTGTTGGAAACGAGCAGAGCCCCGCCATTCACCATGGTATTGCCGGTGTAGGTGTTGTTGCCGGAAAGCGTGAGCGCGCCCGGTTTGATTTTGGTCAAGTTGCCGCTGCCGCTGAGAACTCCGGACCAGGTGGCGTTCAAGCCGTTGGTGTCGATGGTTGAGGTGGTGGTGTTAACGAGAGTGGCGTTAATCGAAGTGGTCAAATTAGTGTTGGCAACTTGGAGCGTCCCGCCGCCGAAATTAAACGCATAATTGCCGGAGCCCGCTTGAATACCACTGGACCCACCGACGGACAGGGTGCCGCCGTTGAGATTGACAGTGCCGTTCGAACCGGTGTTTTGAGCGAGGGTAATATTGGAACCGGACGAGAGACTCACCAACCCGCCATTGGCCACCATCAAAGTCCCATGACCGGCTTCACCCACAGTAATACCATCGGCAATGGCCAAAATGGAGTTGGGGTCAGTGACCAGCACTGTGCCAACGGTAGGCCCGGCAAATGATCCGATGGCAATGTCGAGGATTCCGCTGCCGGAAACTAAACCGCCATTAGCTACAGTCAGGTTGCCGGTACCCGTATTACTATTGGCACCCACAAGGATGCCACCAGCCACATGCAATGTCGAATTGGCGTCGGTTACCAATACGGTGCCATTGGCCGAGTTAAAGGTCGAACCCCCCAGTGCGTCCGTGGTCAGTATGAGCGAGCTGTTAATATTTACATTTCCGCCATTGGCCACGGTGAGGTTGCCCGTGCCGCGGATACCGATGATGACATCATTCGCGACGCTTAACGTGGAGCCGAAACCAGTTACGAGCATGGCACCGGTATCGTTATTCATAACACCGCCAATCGTGAGATTGGCACCACTGGTGACACTGCCGCCGTTAGCCACAGTCAAACTGCCCGCACCACCACCGCCAAAGTTATTGCTGCCGGCAGCTATATCACCCGTCGTATGCAAAGTTGAGTTGGCATCTGTAACCAGTACGGTGCCGGTTATACCAGAACCCACCACGACTGAACCGGCGGAGACATTGCCGCCATTGGCCACGGTGAGATTACCGGAGCCGGAGCCGACAAACCCGACCTTAATTTGACCGTTCACCATTAATTTTGAGCCGGGATCGGTGACCAGGGTTATGGCAGTGCCAGTTTGCCCAAGCTCGAAACCGAAGCCAGCCGCAGCGACATAGCCACCGTTGGCGATGGTGAGGGTGCCGTTGCCACCCTGGCCCACACTCATGCCGGCGGCGGCAATCAAGGATGAGTTGGCGCCCGAGACCAAGACCGAACCGGAGTTGACGGACACGACCACCTGGTTCGAGACCGGGTCAATGAATGCTTCGTTGCCTTGAAAACCGGCCAGCAGGGCTCCGGCCGCGATAATTTTGCCGCCATTGAGCACCGAGAGGTTGCCGATGCCGAAGTTGCCGACGTACAAAGTGTCGGACAAATTCAGCGTGGTGTTGGGGCCGGTCACCAGCGCCGTGCCGTTCGAGAAATCGGTATCACCGAGAGAGAGGTTTTGAGCCGCGATATTGGCGCCATTGGCAACCAGCAACGAAGCCGTCACGTTGCCCAAGTTGCCCACGGTAAAGTTGCTGCTGCTTTGGCCGACAGTGCTGCCGTTAACAATCAATTGACCACCGGTGACGACCGTGCCGCCGGTGTAGCTATTATTGCCGCTGGCGAGGGTGAGGTTGCCGAGGCCCGCCTTGACCAGTGCGCCGCTACCGGCCAAGTTCGTGGCAAAAGTGACATCGTTACCGTTGGTGTCAAAAGTCTCGTTGCCCGCGCCGAGCGGGTTGGCGAACGCAGAAATGTCGAGGGCGTTGCCCGGCGCCCATTGCAGGCCGCCGCCGCTGAGCGTGAAACCGCCCGGGCCAAAATTATTGAGCGAATTGAAATTGACCAAGCCGCCGGCCAGCACCGTGCCGCCGGTGTAAGTGTTGTTAACGGTGAGGGTCAATGTGCCATCGCCGGCTTTGACGAGCGTGCCGCTGCCGGCAACAACCGAGGCAAAAGCGATGTTGTTGCCATTGGTGTCAAAAGTGTCGTTGCCCGCGCCGAGCGGGTTCAAGCGGCTGGAAATGTCGAGGGTGTTGTTCGCCGCCCATTGCAAGCCGCCACCGGCAAGGGTGAGATTGGCGGGACCAAAATTGTTGCCGGAATTGAAGTTTATCAGGCCACCATCAACCGCGGTGCCGTTGGAGTAGGTGTTGTTGCCGGTGAGCGTAACCACGCCACTGCCCGTCTTGATCAACGAGACGTTGCCTGCGAGCGCAACCGTCACGGTGCCATTCATGAGTTGGAAATTGTTGATGCTCGTCAGCGTGGAATTGCCCGTGCCGGTGATGCTGCCGCCATTGGCCAGGATCACCGATGTGAACGTGCCACTGTGATTGGCGCCGAAATCAAACGTGGCTGTCGAGTTGGCCAAGTCTACTCCCACGGACGTGTTACTCGGATTGCCGGGGGACGAACTGGAAGCAATGGCGGCAATCGCAAAATTGGCTCCACTGGCGCCACTCGTGACCCCACTGAGGTAGCTGGAATTAATCGTTGGCTGAGAACCGTCGACGATCAGGGTGCTGGCGGGCGAAATGGAGCCGTTGGCCCCCTCCGCCAACGTGCCGCCGGTGACGATAGTGTAGCCTGTGTAGGTTTCGTTTGCGTTCAGGGTCAGCGTGCCGTTGCTGATTTTCCCGAGTGAGCCAACGCCGCTGATGACCCCCGTGAGCGTCGCGTTGGCACCGTTGGTGTCAATGATATCGGGCTGGGCGTTCGAGTTGTTGAGAGTCAGATTGGCACTCGTGGTCAAGTCGTCGCCGACGGTGGTGAAACCGAAACCGTTGAATATTTCACTGCTCGGAATACGGATTATGCCACCGTCGAGGCTGATACTCCCTGTGCCACTGCCGACGGCGAGGCCGTTTTGGCCGCCGACAATCAAGACCCCATTCGTGTTGATGGCCAGGGAGCCATGACTGCCCGCCTGATTCGCCAGGAGCACGCCGGGTTGGGCATTGACCACGGCGCCATTGGCGACGGTCAACGAGCCATTGCCATTATTGCCGACCAGCAGCACCCCACCGGTCACGTCCATCTCGGAGTGAAGCGCGAGGGTACTGCCACCACCAAGAGTCACCACGGTGGCATCCTGAACAGTGACGCTGGCGGTGGAATTCGCACCATAGCCAATATACATGCCAACACCGTGGGAATCACTGGAATTTGCTGTGACAGAGCAGATATTGGCGACCAGCAAGGTGCCATTGCCATCATAACCCACTGCCAGAGCACCGCCGCCCACGCGCAACACGGATGTTTCATTGTTGGCTGCGAAATTGCTGACGGTAACGCTGCCGGTGGAATTCGCGCCATAACCGATATACGCGCCAATACCATTCGGGTCATTGCCGTAAACACTCACGTTGCCGCCATTAGCGACCAGAAGGCTGCCGTGGCCATTATAGCCCACGGCGAGAGCGCCGCTAAAAACGCTCAGGGCGGATCCATCCAGGGAAATGGGGCCAAGATCGGTAACTGTGACGTTGCCCGTGGAATTGGCCCCGTAGCCGACATAGGCGCTAATGCCGTTGGCGTCACTGCTATTGATTCGGACGGTGCCGGCATTGGCGATGGTGAGATTGCCGGCGCCGTTATAGCCCACGGCCAGCGCGCCGCTATTCAGCGTCAAACCCGACCGCTGAGTGGCGCCAACCAAGTTGGGAAGAGTCAGCTCATCCCGAATCAAGACCGTGCCGGTGGAATTGGCAGCATAACCGAGATAAGCACCGATGCCGTTGGCGTCATTGCCGTTGAGGTTGGCGGCAGAGCCATTGGCCACGGTCAACGCGCCGGTGCCATTATAGCCCACGGCCAGCGCACCACTATTCACATTGAATTGAGACGAGAACCATGGAGAACCGGGGTAGACAAAAGTGCCGCCGGTAACAGTGACCGTGCCGGTGGAATTGGCGCTGTGGCCGACATATGCGCCGATGCCCTGGGCATCGACCCCCGAGGCGTTGACCCCGCCGCCGTTGGCAATCGTGAGATTGCCGGTACCGTCATAGCCCAGCGCCAGAGCACCCGTGTTCACATTCAGGGTGGAGCGGGTGCCAATAAAACTGCTATGCAGTGCATCGGCAACCATGACGGTGCCGGTGGAATTCGCGTCAGCGCCGATATACGCACCGATGCCATTCGCATCATTGCCGGTAAAATTGGCTGAGGCGGCCTGGGCCACGGTCAAATTCCCTATGCCGGAAAGGCCCGCGGAAAAATTCCCGGCGACGCTCCAAAGCGTATTCAGATCGCTGACCAACACGGCGCCCGTCGCACCTGAACCTGAGCCAATGGTGGCGTTGCCGGAGGTGGCGAGGGTATGAGCGTCATGAATCGTGAGCAAGGTGCTGGCCGTGCTATTGGCATCCAGGCCGACCGTGAGAAAATCCGCAGTGGCGTTGGCCGTCGAGATTACTGGCTGGTTGCCACTGCCCGCGTCGATGTTGACGTTACCGCTGGAAGTCGGCACGGAGTTGGTGCTCCAATTCGAGCCGGTGTTCCAATCGGTGCTGGTGTTGCCGGTCCAGATAATTTGCGCGTGGGCGGGATTGGAGAAGAAAAGAACCAGGCAGAAAAGCGCGAACGAGGGACGCGATGAATGAATTAATAGCCTAAAAAGTCTGCATAGTGACAGAACAAAAGAGGCCGTGGATTTCATGGACAAAAAATTCGCGAAACGCAGAGCAAGCCAAGGGAAATGGTTCCTTTGGCCGTGAGTAAGTAATTGTCCCAAATTCAGGCAGAGATTTGCCGGGGTGTCAAAACGATAGCAGGCGTAGGTTATAATGTTTCGTTTTCGTAACCAACGAGGGATGAAGCACCTGCGAAACAGGAAAAACAAAACGGCCGGCGCGCCATCGAGTGACGCGCCGGCCAAAGGGGGAAGTTCCCGCCCTACCCTCAAACAACGCCCCACCGATCGCGGGACGAGTCCCAAGACCTCGCCCTGAATCGGGCGCAGCAAGACTGCGCCTCTACGCAAAATTCCAACCGACTTTAAAACATGAGCTAGGCCCGCCGGGGACGTCGGGCCCTACCAAGAACGGCATAGCGCAAGCGCTGGCCCTACCCTACATATCCAGCTTGGTGAGTTTGCCGCCGTAGATGGCGTTGCGGCCGAGTTGCTCTTCGATGCGGAGGAGCTGGTTGTATTTGCACACACGGTCGGTGCGGCAGAGGGAGCCGGTTTTAATCTGGCCGGCGTTGGTGGCGACGGCGAGGTCGGCAATCGTCGTGTCTTCCGTTTCGCCGGAGCGATGCGAGATGATGGCCGTGTAGCGGGCTTCCTTGGCCATCTCGATGGCGTCGAGCGTCTCGGTGAGGGTGCCGATCTGGTTGACCTTGACGAGAATGGAGTTGGTGATGCCTTCGCGGATGCCGCGGCGGAGGAACTCGGTGTTGGTGACGAAGAGGTCGTCGCCGACGAGCTGGGTGTGGTGGCCGAGGGCGACGGTGAGCTTCTTCCAGCCGGCCCAGTCGTTTTCGGCGCAGCCGTCCTCGATGGAGATGATGGGGAATTTTTTCTGGAGGCCGGCGTAGAAGGCGACGAGTTCCTCGGCGGTGCGGGCGGAGCCGTCGGATTTCTTGAAGATGTATTTTTCCTTTTTCGAGTCGTAGAACTCGGAGGCGGCGACGTCGAGCGCGAGGCAGACGTCCTTGCCGAGTTTGTAGCCGGCGTCCTTGACGGCGCGGGCGATGGCCTCGAGGGCGTCTTCGTTGCTGCTGAGCTTGGGGGCGAAGCCGCCTTCGTCGCCGACGGCGGTGGAAAGGCCGCGGGACTTGAGGACTTTCTTGAGCGCATGGAAAATTTCGGCGCCCATGCGGAGGGCCTCGCGGAAGGAATCGGCGCCGACGGGCATGACCATGAATTCCTGGATGTCGATGGGGGCGTCGGAGTGCGCGCCGCCGTTCATGATGTTCATCATGGGAACGGGGAGGACTTTGGCGTTGGGGCCGCCGAGGTATTTGTAAAGCGGCTGGCCGAGGGCGGCGGCGGCGGCGTGGGCGTTGGCGAGGGAGACGCCGAGGATGGCGTTGGCGCCAAGCTTGGCCTTGTTGTCCGTGCCGTCGAGCTTGAGCATCGCGCGGTCGAGGGAAAGCTGGTCGGTGGCGTCAAAGCCTTCGAGCGCCGGGGCGATGACGGAGTTGACGTTGTCCACGGCGGTAAGGACGCCTTTGCTGTTGTAGCGCTTGCCGTCGGCGCCTTTGGGACGGCGCTTGGAGGGCACGTCGCCGTCGCGGAGTTCAAGGGCTTCGTGCTCGCCGGTGCTGGCCCCGGAGGGAACGGCGGCGCGGCCCATTGTGCCGCAGGCGAGAGTTACGTCCACCTCGAGGGTGGGGTTGCCGCGGGAGTCGATGATCTCGCGGGCGTGGATGTCGGCAATTTTCGTCATGGCGGAGGAGAAGCAAGCCACGCGCGCGGGCAGGAGTCAATACTGAGAGAGGGAGCGAAAGCGGCGTCGAGCCGCCGCAGTCCAAAGTAGCTGGTCAGTTAGCGGTTTAATTGAATTACATAGATAACAAACCTGTTCGGTTAATTCCTGTCGCCCCCTTTCCAATACCACTTGCCGTTGATTTTGACGAAAGTCATGGGAATTTGAGTGTCGCCGAGCACAACCTTCCCGTTGCTGACCTTCAGCCTTGTGAGCATATAAGTTGCTTCGTCGCCACTAGCGTTAAAGGTCGGAGTCTGGGTTTCGAGCGCTTCATAAGACTGAGCTGCTGTGTCTATGCCCGATTGCATCATTGGTAGCATACGCGGATCCTGGGCAACCATGTCTCGTATTTGTTGCTGTTGCGCTTGCAATTGTTGAATCCTCTCTGGGTCTAGTTTGTCAGGTGGGGTATAGGTTTGCTCAAATGCTGCGTCATCACCCGCCCGGAACAAACGCACAATGTCCGGAATGGCGGTTTTCAAATCGGCTTGGGGGTCGGCTTCCGCAGGAGCAGCCACTGGAGGTGCGGAAGTGGTGGTTTGCGAATTAACCTTAACTGGCGAGGCGAGAGGTTTCGCAATTTGGGGTGGCGCGAGCGGCTTTGGGGCGGCGACATTACTCGATGCATACGCAGCGGCGGTTTTTTCCTGGGTCTTCGGTGTGGGGCGCAGGAACCACCAGACGAGTATGCCAATGATGGCGGTGACCAGAACGCGCAGGATGAAGTTTGGCGACTTCATGCGGGTGTTCTTCGCAATTTATAGCCGAATAGGCAATTACTTCCGCGCGGTATTGACGCATTTTCGTAGCGCGGTGCTTTAGCCCGCGCTTCAGCCTACATCGATTGTTCCCACGCGCGGGCTAAAGCACCGCGCTACGAAACGAGGCAGGCAAAAGCGGGCGCAGCAAGACTGCGCCCCTACAAAGGCAATCGTGCGTTCTCGTAGGGGCGCAAACTTGTTGCGCCCGCGGGCGACACGGAGGTCGTCCCTCCGGAACGATACGCGGCTTACCGATGGCCGTTGAAGAGTTCGGCGGCTAATGCCGGGGCGTCGTAGATTTTGCGGAGGGCTTCGAGAATGCCGGCGCTGTGGACACTGACGGAGCGGGTCTGCACGTCGGAATAACCATAATCGCCGGAGAGGGACTGGATGTTGCCGTCGAAGATGATGCCGACGAATTCGCCCGCTTCGTTGACGACGGGACTGCCGGAGTTGCCGCCGATGATGTCGGCGGTGTTCACGAAATTGAGCGGAGTCGTCAAATCGACCGCGGATTTTTTCGCGAGCCAGCGCGCCGGCAGGCCGAAGGGTTCGCGGTTGTGGTGGGCGTCGTCGCGGGCGAAAAGGCCGGCAAAGGTCGTGAGCGCGGGGATGGTCTGGCCGTTTTCCTCATAACTTTTCACCGGACCGTAGGCGAGGCGCAGAGTGAAGGTGGCGTCGGGATAATTATTCGTGCCCTCGAGGGCGAAGCGGGCTTTCTCGATGACGGCGTGGGCCTCCTGGATGATTTCCTGCTGCGCCTCGACGGTCTTGCGCAGGGCGCGGGACTCGGGGTCGATGACGCGGGCGAGCTCAATCATCGGGTCGTGCGCGGCGGCCACGGCGTCCGCGCCGCCTTCGTAGAGTTTTTTGCGGAAGGCGAGGTCGCGCACCTGCGTGGTGTTAATCAATTCGGCGGCGCGGTCGCGCGGGGATTTACCGGCGAGAACGGATTGAACGAGGGGGTCGTCTGCGCCGAATTGCTCGACCAGATAGCCTAACGAGTCCGCGAGCTTGAGAATTTCGAAATCGGAATAAATCGGCGCGTTGGAAAAAAGGAGTTGCTCGAAGGACTCGCGCTTGGCGTCAGAAAATTCCGGCAGGCGCTCGCCGTTGGGCTTGGGGCGCTCGGCCCCGGCGCGGAGGAGGCGGCGAGCGAGCGAGAAGGACGCGGAGTTGAAGCCGGCACCATCCTCAAGCAGACGAAAGCGCGGCTCCAGGCCGGTGATAATTTTTTGCGCGGCGACGATGCGGTCAAAGGCGGCGAGGGCGTCCTTGCCATTGGGGGTGGCGGCGAGCTGCTGCTTGAAGGCCTGCTCGGCGGCGACTTTCGCGCCGAAGAACACGGGGTCCTGCAACGCGGCGAGCTGGCCGTCGCTGCGCTTGCGGTTGTTCTGCACGTTCAGCAGATCGCTATCCGCGCGACGGGCGTTTTCATCGGCGCGGCCGCTCCAGACGGAGTACAACACCTCGCGGCGTTTGATGACCTGCAGGTAATAAGGAAGCTGGCTGTCGCGCATGTATTCGATTTCGGGAATCGTCAGCAGGCGGCGCGTGGTGCCGGGGTGGCCGGAGACAAACGTCAGCTCACCGTCCTGCGCGCCGGTGGCGGACCATTTTAAAAAGTGCGCGGGGTGCACGGGCTGGCCGTTTTCGTAAACGCGGAAGATGCAGATATCGAGGTCGAAGCGCGGGAACTCGAAGTTGTCGGGGTCGCCGCCGAAATCCGCCGCCTGCTCCTCGGGCGCGAAGACAATGCGGATGTCGGTATAACGTTTGTAGCGGTAGAGGTGGTACACGCCGCCCTGGTAGAGCGTGACGACATCGCTGCGCAGGCCGGTCTGGTCGAGCGATTCTTTTTCGATGTCGGCGAAAATTTTGCGGCGGGCGAGCGCGGCGTCCGTGCCCGTGGCGTCGGCGGGGACGGCGGCGTTGACGCGCGCAGTGACATCCTCGATGGACTGGAGCACGTTCAGCTCGAGGTCGAGGCACTTCATTTCCTCGGCGGGGGTTTTGGCGTAAAAGCCGTCGCGCACGTAATTGTGCTCGGCGTTGCTCATTTTCAGCAGGTCGCCGCGGCCGATGTGGAAGTTGGTGATGACGAGGCCGTCGCCACTGACGAACGAGCCGGAGCCACCGCTGATGAAGCGCACGCTGGACTTCATCAGGTTGTCGAGCCAGGCGTCGGTGAGGTCGAAGCCGTATTTCGCCTTAATCTGGGCGCGCGGCGGCGCGGTATAAAGCCACATGCCCTCGTCAGCGGATGCGGAAACCGCGAGCGCGAGGAGGAGGGCGAAGCCGAGGAAAGTGGAGCGAAGCCGAATCATAGGAAAGCGGCTAGTTGAGCCATGCGTGAAGGCGGGAGTCAATACTGAGAGAGAAGGCAAAAGCGGCGTCAAGCCGCCGCAGGCCAAAAAATTGCTGGACTAATTCCCTGCGTCATCCGGTTTCATATACCACTTGCCGTTGATTTTGACGAAGACCAAGGAGTTATGAATATCGGAAGTGGTGAACGCGCCGTTTTCCAAGTCGGACATTGATGGGGTAGTGTAAATATAAGTGGCTTCGTCACCAGCAGCGTTAAAAATAGGCGCCTGATTCAAGAGGGCTTCGAAAGCCTGCGCCCTCGCTTCATATCTATGCTGCGTGGCTTCTTTTCCTTGCCGGCCCATGGCATCCACGCGAGCTTGAATCTGATCCTGCTGCGCTTGCAGTGCTTGCACCCGGTCTTCATGGATTTTGTCGGGCGGGGTGTAGGCTCGCAATATCGCCACCAAGTTATTGGTCCGGTATAAATTCGCCATATCGGTGAGGGCGGCATTCAACTCAATTCTGGACCCGGCGTTGGGGTCTTTGGGCGGTGTGGCGGCGACAGGCGCAGCGGCTGAATTCGGCGCCGGCGGCGCAACTTGCTTGGGTGCTTCAATTTTACTCAGCGAAGGCACAGTAGTTTTGCTCGGCGCAGGCGCAGAGGCAGTTTTTTCCGGGACAGTTGCGGCGGGGCGCAGAAACCACCAAATGCCCATACCGGCGAGGACAACGATGAGAACAGCCAAGGTGAAGTTTTTAGGCCTCATGGCGTTTTTCTTCGCATTTTGTATCCAAGAAGGCAAACACTTCTGTTAGCCGGCAGCAAATCAGCTTGAATTTTGGCTTTGTTCTTTTTCGCCCTGAAGGCGCGGAGGAATCCAGCCCACGGGTTGGGCGAAGCGAAACCCTGGGAATTAGTAACGGATGTATTTTGCGCCCTGTAGGGGCGCAGGAGCATGGCTCCATTCTCCTCCGCCCTTACAGGGCGGGAGATATAATATGTTCCCATTACCCAGGGTATCGCTTCGCTCAACCCTGGGCTTTGCTCCAGCAGCCTTTCAGGCTGCCGGGTAAAGTTTGAAAACAACCTATTACAAGGGAGGATTTATACCAAAAACGGACGACACGGAGGTCGTCCCTCCGGGGATTTCACCAACTCCAAACGCGATAAAAGCGGCGTCAAGCCGCCACAGGCCAAAGACCAAATCGCTAGGCCCGCCGGGCCCTACCCTACCGCCGGCGGCGGCGGCGGTTATCTTTGTGCGAGCGCGGGGGTTGATGGCGGTCCTGGCGCTGGCCGGGGCGCATCTTTCTATTCTGTGAAACCATCGCGGGCGTGACGGAAGAATTTTCACGCTGCTGGCCGGAGGTGCGCGGGCCGCCTTCCTGGACGACGCGGAAGTCAATCTGGCGCTTGTAGCGGTCCACGCGGAAGACTTCGACGGGAATTTCCTGGCCGAGGGAGAATTTGCGCCGGGTGCGGCGGCCGACGAGTTCGCGGCCGTCGGCGGAGATGGAATACAAATCGTCCTGCAGCGAGGAGAGCGGGACGAAGCCGTAGGCCATGGATTCGCGGAGCTCGATGAAGAAGCCGTGGTTGCGGATGTCCGTGATGAGGGCGGGGAATTGCTGGCGCGGGGTGCGCTGGGCCTCGCGCTCGAAAAATTCGAGGAGCTTGAGCTTCACGGTCTCGCGCTCGGCGTCGGTGCTGTTGCGCTCGGTCAGGCTCAAGTGGCGGGCAAGGGCGTCGAGGTCGGCCTGATTATAGCGCACGGGCGCGGGGGCGGCATGGCCGGCGCCGGTGCGGGCGAGGTAATTGTCGAAAATGCGGTGCACCACGAGGTCGGAATAGCGGCGGATGGGCGACGTGAAGTGGGTATAGAATTTTTTGTAGAGGCCGTAATGGCCGTCCACCGACGCGCGGTAGCAGGCCTGCTTCAAGCTGCGGAGGAACTGCGTCTTCAGCGTGTGGCCCTGCGGGTGGCGGCGGATTTTATCGAGCACGCGGATGATTTCCTGGCGCTGGGTCAAATCGCCGGCCTGGACGCCGAAGGTGGCGAGCAAGTCGCGCAGCTCGATTAATTTTTCGGGGTCGGGCTGATCGTGCACGCGGGAGAGGAACGGCAGGCCGGCCTCGTGCAGCGCGCGGGCGACGACCTCGTTGGCCAGGAGCATGAATTCCTCGACGAGCTGGTGGCTTTCGTCGTTTTGAATCAATTCGAGGCGGTCGGCATAGCCGTCGGCATCGGTGAAAATTTTGACTTCGGGAAAATCGAAATCGAGGCTGCCCTTTTGCATGCGGGCGACGCGCATCGGCTCGGCGAGGCTCCACAGTGTGCGCACGGCGTCGCGAAGCTCGACGAGTTCGGCGTCGTTGAGCGAGGAAAGCGGACGGCCCGTCGAACCGGTGGCATGCGCGGGCGGCAGAGGCAAGGCGCGCAGCAGGGCGAGGTCGTTTTCCTTGAGCAGCGCGAAGGCCTGGCGATAAGTGAGGCGTTTGCGGCTGCGGATGACGGTGTTGGCAAAGCGCGTGGCCTTGATTTTGCCGTTCGCGCTGAAGGTAACAAAGACGCTCTTCGTCAGACGATCCTGCGCTTCGACGAGGCTGCAGAGGCCGTTCGAGAGCACGTGGGGCAGCATGGGGACGACGCAGCCGACGAGATAGGTTGAATTGCCGCGGGCGCGGGCCTCTTTATCGAGCGCGGTGCCGGGGCGGACGTACGCGCTGACATCCGCGATGTGGATGCCGATGCGCAAATCGCCGCCGGGAAGATGCTCGACGGAAAGGGCGTCGTCGAAATCCTTGGCATCGTCGGGGTCAATGGTGATGGTGAAAATGTTGCGGATGTCCTCGCGGCCGACTTGGTCGCGCGGGCGGACTTCGGGCGGGATGGACGCGGCCTCGAGCAAGACCGGCTCCGGAAACTCCGGCTGCAGGTGATATTTATAGAGGATGGCCTTGAACTCCGCGCCGGGCGTGTGCGTGACGCCGAGGTTTTCGATAATGTCGCCGGTGGGGCTTTGGTGCGGCTGCGTCCATTCGTGCAGGCGCACGAGGACTTTGTCGCCCGGTTTGGGCGGGGGGAAGACGGAGCTTTGCGCGGGGTCGGCGACGAGGACGGTGCGGACGAAGCGCGGGTCGTCGGGCGTGACGTTCCAAAATTGGTGGTCGCGGCGGAGGGTGCCGGCGATGGTGTCATGCGCGCGTTCGAGGACGCGGATGATGCGGCCGTGTTTCTCGTCGGCGGAGCCGGGCTTGCCGGCGCGCCAGGGCCGGGCGCGTTTGTTTTCGCGCACGAGGACGAGGTCGCCATGCAGGGCGGTGCCGGTGTCCTGCGCGGGGATGTGCCAGGGCGGGCCGAGGGACGCGCCATCCGGGCCTTCCGGCAGAAACACGGCGACGCCGCTCTGGCGGAACTTGACGCGGCCGCTTTGCAAATCGGCGTCGCGGGGAATGACAAAACGGTCCTGCTTGACCTTGGCGATGAAGCCCTTGTTCAGCAGACTCTGAATGAGGGCGCTGAATTTTTTATCGTCGCGACGATCGAGGCGCAGGGCCGCGGCAAGGTCTTCCACGCGCATCGGCGTGTAATCTTTGCGGCGGAGCAATTCGAGCAGGCGGTCCTCGAGGGTGGCATCGGGCGGGCCGGGTCTATCTTCGGTTCTCATCAATTAAGGAAATTTGGGCGGGGTGCGGCCCTCGTCCACTTCGATAAAATCGAACATGGTGAGGATTTCGCCGATGCGGTGCTCGAGTTTGGCTTCTTTGAGGCGCATATGAAGGCGGGGCGTGGCGGTGTCGCGCCAGCCGCGCCGGAGGAGAAATTCGTTGAGTTCGGTGATTTCGTCAGTGGACGGCATACGACCATGCTCGAAGCACCACTGGAGGGCGGCTTCATCGGAGGCGCCGGCGAGGACCTGCTTTTTGAGGTCGTCGTATTTGACGCCGAGGAAACTGCAGCAACGGGCGTCAAAACCGCCGCCGAGGTTTTCGAGGTAATCCTTGCCGAGGGCGCTGGCGGCGTGCAGGCGGATTTTGTCCAGCATGCGGGGGAAATAGACGAGGCCGCCGGTCTTGTCATAACAACTGCGGGGGAACTTGGTGCTCATGGAAATAGGGAGATGGAGGAACCACGTTAACAGATTTCCGGCGCAGGGGAAGCACAACCGGCATGCCAATATTGACGCATTTTGAAATGACCTAAACAAGCGCCTAAAGAGCGGATTGGCCAGAGCCTAAAACTCTCCAGAAAACGACGAGCAGAGAATAAGAACTAATTTGCCAAGAAACCTACCGTTTTTGCTTTTGGCATGGTTTTTATTTTAGCTGATAACTCTGTTTGGGTGAAGAGTGAAGGCCATTCGAGATTGATTGAAATTATATATGTCTCGCCGTCTTTTCGGTGTCGTATTGCCTGTAGATGTATGAGTTGATTCAAGTCCCTAATCAAAATCTTGTAAGGATTTTTTATTGTGTATGCCCATTTTGTTTTTTCGGTAATGGCCTCTAAGGTTAATTCTCCTTCCTGCAAGAGAAGTTTCAATACCTCAAATTGGCGCCCTGTTACTACACGTTTTCTGGGAGAGGTTAAGCGCCCAACTAACTCCGTCATGGTTTGCCTAAATAACGCCTTCGAAATATGCTCTTTTATTTCTGAAAATAGGCGTTTGCATTGCTGTTCTATACCTTTTAGGCCAAGTAAAATGAATGGCGTCAAATCGTACTCTTGAGCACGTACGTCTGCCAACGCCTTTAGGTAAGCATTTTTTTCGTCATAATAATAATTGGACATTGCGATAAAGAGCGGTGTTTCGCGCAACCCAACTCTTTGAAGCATCAAGGCTTCTAATGCTCGAGCTGTGCGACCATTGCCATCGAGAAAGGGATGCATGGCCGCAAAATGGTAATGTAACGCGAGTGCCTGTATAAGTGGGTCGTGGTCCTGGAACTCAGTCCGCACCGCCTCGCAAAGAGACTGGAAGGATTGGCAGACCATGTCGCCACCTGGTGCGCCACGATGCCTTGGATGTCCAAAAATGACATTGTCATCCGGGCCACGCAGTTTTCCGGGTGGGCAGTGATCATCATCTGCACCCGTGACGATGAGTCTGTGAATTTCGCAAATAAGCTCTTCATTGACTGGCCTATCGGCCGGCTGTTGGGCAATCCACCGATACGCATTTGCGGCAGCAGCGGCTTGTTTTTGAGAACGCGTTTCTAATTGTTCCACAGATTCGTGCATGGCTGCATCTAACTCTTTGTCTGTAAATTCAGCTCCTTCAATTTTTGAAGTGCCAGCCACCTCGCGTTTAAGTTGAATACGCCGCATTTCATCAGCCCATTCACGCTGATAGGGCATACTCGTCAGCGAAATAACCATTGCCTTTGCCGTGGACAATGGGCCTAGAACTTGGCCTTTATCGTATTTCAGCCAGCTTTGGGGGCGAGTGTAACGGATCATTACCAAATTCAATTCATTTCCAGAATTATAGCAAGCATTAAATTCATAAAATGTTGGATGATAATGAAATAAAAGTTTTAAGTAAATTTTTACTCGACTTTAAAATCAATTTCGTTTCCAGTCCATTTCCTCGATTTATGAGCACTATTTATCTCAATTCGTTTTTCCCGATTAATCAGATTACGGCGAACAAGTTGATGGCTGTTTGCGCCCAGCTTATCGCCAGCGAAAAGCCCGAACGACTTTATTTCCTCTTCGCTTCACCCGGCGGCGAAGTTCCTGCAGGCATAGTAATTTATCATTATCTAAGGGCACTCCCCGTCAAGGTGACGATGCACAACATCGGCTCGATAGATTCAATCGCCAATGTAATTTTTCATGCCGCTGATGAACGCAAGGCCGTACCGCAATCCACATTTTTATTTCACGGTGTCAGCTTGGGACTGGAAAAGGTAAGTTTAAACCGAAATCAACTTCAAGAGCTTAGCAGCCAATTAAGCGCCGATGAAATGAAAATCGCCACGATTCTAGCTGCCCGTTGCAACCTCACGCATGGGGATATCGAGTCCATGTTTGTCCAAGGCGTAACCAAAGACGCCGTCTTTGCGAAGGACAAAGGCATCATTCAGGAGATTTCTCAGCCTGTCATCCCCCCAGACGCAAAGTTCATTAGCCTGAACTTTACCTAAGGCGGAGGGGTCTCCGGCCCAAAAAATGACCGGAAAGGCCACGTTTTTGAAATAAGGCGTTTCCATAGCGGTTAAAAATACCCTCCGATGAGGTGTTATACAAGGGCTTTTATCACTTAGATTTGCTCCGTGCAATGGCTCCGTTGGCTGCGTTGGATAGATTTGATGCGTTTGATAGGTTGGGTTCTGCTTAGCAGAGTAGTCTCCCTTCTTGTTACGGCTCGTGTTTGACGGTGGATAGATCCAGCTTGCCGAGTTTGGGAGCGAGGAGGGCCGTGGCCGCGGCGACGACGAGGGTCATGCAGCCGCCAAAAACCACCGAGGGCACGGTGCCCATGAGCTTGGCCATGACGCCGGATTCGAATTCACCAATTTCGTTGGAGGAGCCGACGAAGATGGAGCTGACCGCGGCGACGCGGCCCTTCATGTGGTCGGGCGTGACAATCTGGAACATCGTCCAGCGGACAAAGACGCTGACGGCGTCGAAACCGCCGCTGAGGAAGAGACAGAACATAGAGAGCCAGAAATTGGTGCTGATGCCGAAGAGAATCATGGAGACGCCGAAACCGACGACGTTCCATAACAAGGCCGGGCCGGCGCGGCGCGTAATGGGGTAATAGGACAAATAGACGCCGACAACGGCAGAGCCGGCGGCGGGCGCGGCGCGTAGAAAACCGAGGCCGATGGCGCCAGTGTGTAGAATCTGGTCTGAATAAATCGGCAGCAAAGCGACCGCGCCACCGAAGAGCACAGCAAATAAATCGAGCGTCATCGCGCCGAGGATAACCTGGCTACGGAAGACGAAGCGGAGGCCTTCATGAATGCTGGCGACGACGGATTGCTCGGTGCGTTGCGGGGTAACCGGCTGAACCGGGATGGGGAGAAGGCTGACCCAGCCGATTAAGAGTGCGAGGACGGAAAGACCGTACGTCACCGCGGCGCCGAAGTAGGCGAAGCAAATCCCGCCCGCGGCCGGGCCGCCGATGCACGCGGCCTGCCAGACGTTCGCGTTCCAGACGGAGGCGTTGCCATAGAGTTCAGGCGGGACGATTTGGCCGAGCAACCCGAAATGCGCCGGGCTGAGAAAACCACGGCAAAGCCCGGTAAAAAAGATGACGGCGTAGATAATCCAGAGGTGCGTCAGAAGAAAATCGTGAAACATCGGCAGGGAAGCCGCGGCGAGGGCGGCGGTGGCGAGCAGAAGCAGACCGTTCGACATTAATAGAATAGTCCGACGGCTCATCACGTCGGCGACATGGCCGGCGAAGAGAGAAACGCCCAAAGCCGGCACGGCCTCGGCCAGGCCGATGAGGCCCATCTTGAGGGGGTCGTGGGTCAACTGGTAAATCTGCCAGCCGACGGCGACGCTTTGAATCTGGATGGCGCTGGAGCCAAAGAGGCGGTAGAGCCAGAAGGCGCGATACGCGGGCAGGCGGAAGGCGGCGTAGGCGTCGGTCGGCGGAGTAATGGCGTCCGGCATTTTCCCCAAAATCCCGCGTGCGAGCGCGCGAGTCAATGGCGGAACGCGGGATGGCGCGGGGCCTCAGGTGTTTCCCCAAGAGAATAAGACTGGCGGAACGGAATGCTTTCGCCAGTGTTTGTTTTGACCATGGGCCTTTGCCGCCGAGCCAGCAGCATCCTTTGCGCCGCCGCAATCCTTGTGGCCGGCGCCCCGCCCGCCCGTGCCGCCACAGTGGTGGCCGCGGCGAATGATTATATACCCAGCGCCGAGCGGGTGGTGGTGGTGGCCAACTCGCGCGAGCCGGAGTCGGAAAAAATCGCGCGTTACTACATGCAGAAGCGCCAGATACCCGAAAAAAACCTGATCCTGCTCGACGCACCCACCGCCGCGGACATCACCTGGACGGAATTTGTGGAGCAGATTTTCAACCCGTTGCGCGCGCGGCTGACGAAAGACGGCTGGCTGACGGCCTACGTCAGCGGCCAAAAAGACGGTGAGGGACGGTTGCGCTACGTCTTCTTCGGAAACAAAATTGATTTTCTCGTCGTATGCTACGGCGTGCCCATCCGGATCCAAAACGACCCGGCGCGCCTCGTGGAAACGGCGCTGACGCGCGAACATAAAGAATTGAAAAGCAACCAAGCCGCGGTGGATAGCGAACTCGCCCTGCTCGCCGCGCCGGAGACGCCAACGACGGGCCTGGTCGCCAACCCGCTATTCCAAATCGCCAAGCCGGACAATTTTATCCGCGCGGAAGTCGTCAAGGTCGCGCGGCTGGACGGCCCGGACCCGGCGGCGGTGCGCGGCCTGGTGGACAGCGCGCTGGCTGGCGAAGCGAACGGCTTGCAAGGCCGCGCGTACATCGACATGGGCGGGCCGCACCAGCAAGGCGAAGACTGGCTGAAGTCCGCCAGCGCGGCGCTGCGCAAGCTCGGCTTCGACGTGAGCGAGGACCACAACCGGGAGCTTTTTGGCTGGCAGGATCGTTTTGACGCCCCCGCTTTTTATTTCGGCTGGTATTCCGACCATCTCTCCGGCCCGATTTCCGATCCGAAGTTTCGCTTTCCGCCCGGCGCCATCGCGGTCCACATCCACAGTTTTTCCGCGAGCGTGATTCGCAGCCCCGACCAGCAATGGGTCGGCCCGCTGGTGGAACGCGGGGTCGCGGCCACGCTGGGCAACGTTTACGAACCGTACCTTGCCTTCACGCACCATCTGGATTTGTTCATGGAGGCGCTCGCGGCGGGCAAGACGACGGGCGAAGCCGCCTATTACTCGCTGCCGGCGCTGAGCTGGCAGGAAGTCTTCATCGGCGACCCACTCTATCGGCCTTTTGCCTTCGGCCTGCCCGAGCAACTGGCTCGCGCCAAGAGCGCACCGAACGCCTATTCGACGTATACGGTCATCCGGCAAATGAACCTGTTGCAGGGAGCGGGAAATACTGCCGATGCGCTGGCGTTTGGGCAGGAGGCCTTCGACCATCAACCGGATTTGGCGCTGGCCTTTGCGCTCGCGCAACTCGACCACGCGCTCGGCCACGACCTCGACGCGTTCAAGCACCTGGCCTGGGCGGCGACCATCGGCCCGGTGACGCGCGGGGATTTGGGGTTGTTCGCCGAAGCCGCGCGCTGGGCCGCGGCCAATGGCGGCCGGCCGCTGGCGCTCGACTTGCTCACCAAGGCCCTCGCGGCGGAGGCGAGCCCGGAGTTTCTCAAAACCATTTTGCCCGAAGCCATCGGCCTCGCTGGCGACGCCGGCAACGCGGACCTGCATGATCGCTGGCAAAAGCAACTCGATGGACTCACCCCCCACCCCGACCATGCCGCCGCCCAATAAGAAAAAAGAGGTTGATTACGCGGCGCTGTCGTCGCCGTTCATGCGCATCCCGCGCCTGCCGGTCGTCGTTGCACGCGACCTGATCGACCTTGGGCTGCGCGATGTTTTCGAGCTGCAGGGCCGCGCGCCGGAAGTGCTGTTGGAGGAAATGCGCCGCCGAAAACCCACCACGCCCGACAGCCACCTGCCGTTTATTCGCCTCGCGGTTTATTTTGCGGAAAACCCGGATCCCGACCGCGAGAAATTATATCCGGATGCGTGGAGGGATTAACTTGAGGTTCCAATTCGCGCCATGCGAGATATGCCTACGGCAAGCGATGGCAAAATGTGGCTGGCGGGAAGCTGATTTTATTGATATTTATAAACTTGAGGTTTGGATCAGGGCCGTCGTCTTGATTTTTTTGAATTCATAGAGTTGACGCCATGAAACGCTTGAAAGTTATCCAGTGGACCGGGCTGGCTTTTCTTGGCGGAATGGCGGTGGGTTACTATGGATTCTCGCGTTCGGTGAAGGAACCGGCCAAGGCCCATGCGACCACAGTCGTGATTCCGGCGACAGCCAAGACGGTATCGTCCACTGGCGAGGTGCCAAACCCGTGGGACAGGACAAGTTCAGATGCGGAGCTACTGGGGCTGGCGCGCGTGATGCTCGCGCGCTCTTCGCAAGAAGCACTGGCCTGGGCGCAGTCTTGCGCAGACCCGGAGTTACGCCGACGGCTTGGCTTGGCCGTCGCGCAGGCTTGGGGGGAAAAGGATCCAACGGAGGCGGTGTCTTGGGCACTGGCCCAGAATGAAGAAAGCGTGCCCGCAGACCTCAAAGCGGTTTTGGCCGGCGCGATCCGCCAGCCGGTGGCGGTGGAAATCGGCCGTAACTTGTTGGCGCAAAACTCAGCCTATGCCGGCATGTATGGAACGGCCTTGGTGGCGGCGCTGGACACGGATGAACAGTTTTTGACGGCAGCACGGTTCGCCCAAGAAGCACCGGCGGATTACCGCGAAGATTGGGCGGCGGCGGCGGCCCAGGCCTGGGCCAAGAGCCAACCACGCGAAGCGCTGACGGCCCTGGATACGCTCGTTGACGAGCCGTTGCGCGACCCGGTTTTTCGCGCCGTGGTGCAAGGCTGGCCCGCCACGCAACCCGCGGATTTGGCCACCTATGCGCTTTCCCTGCCGCCGGGTGAGCAACGCGCCTATGCGCTGGACCAAGTCATGTACAAATGGGCGCGGCAGGATCCGGCCGGGCTGGCCGCGTGGCTGGCGAATGTTCCTTCAGGGCCAAATTACGACACGAGCACATTTTTTATGGTCACGGAGGCCACGCCCGCCAGACTCGACCCCAGCGTGGCCCTGAACTGGGTGGAGAGCATTGGCGACCACGGCATCCGGCTCAATTCGTTCGCGCAAGTACTGGGGCAATGGGGGCAAACCGATCCGGTGGCGGCGCGGAACTACGTGCAACAGGCGCGCGGGCTGGAAACAAACGAACGGGCACAGTTGCTGCAAAGCATCCAGGCCCGGTAAGCGGCGGCATCGGGCATGGTAACAAAAACAAACCCGACCCCGGGATGGCCGGGATCGGGTTGTGTGGAAGAATAATATTTCCCGGAGCCAGCCAGCCATTCACTAAGGAATGGTGCCGTAACCGCCGTTGCTCAGGCCGGTTTGAGTCTGGCTGGTGTAGAGCCCGGTGCCGGGGCCATCGGTGCCGCTGCCGGTGCCGGTGGTGCCATGGCCGAGCTTCTGGACCTGGCTGATGACGAGCAGGTCGAGCTGGTCATGGGGCAGGTCGCCCGCGTTGGCCAGGACATAGGTGTAAGCCTGGGCCGCGGTCATCGTCGTGAGGGAGTTGGTGGTGGAAGCCCAGGGAGAGGTGAGAACGGTTACGCCAGTCGGATTGACGGTGGAACCATTCAGCGTGCCGTCATTGTTGCTATCGAGCAGGTTGCCGTTGGAATACACGGATTGACCGATATTCATCTGGAAGAAACAATCGCTCGGGGTGGTGGTGGCGGGTCCGGTGATGAAGTAATTGTTCACGATGTCGTGGGAGAAGATCCCGCCGGTATTGGCGACCGTGTAGCCGAGTTCGTAATTATAGATGACGTTCTGAATGTATTGGTCGTTGTCCTTGGCGAGCGGCTGGCGGTTGTGGCAACTCACCCAGAGGTTATTGATGAACGTGAAGTTGCTGCCTTCGACGTGGGCGCCAAATTGCTGATTGATGGGATCGGCGATGATGCAGTTTTGCACGGTGACGTTCGAGCAAGTCACGGCGTCAAAGCTGTCCCACTGGCCGAACTCCAGCGAGCAATGATCAAAGATCATGTTGCTGCCGCCACCGATGTTGACGGCGCTTTCACCACTGTCACCGAGAGTGCCCTGACGAAAGCGCATGAAGCGGCAGATGATGTTGCTGTGTTTGGAAAACGACACTTCGGCGCCCTCGATACCGATGCCCGTTCCCGAGGACGTGTTGCCGAGGATGGTGAGGTTGCTGCTGCAGCTTACGGCCGAGGCGAGCTTGATGTAACCGTGGACGCTGAACTGGACGATGCGGTTGCCGGCGCTGACGGCATCACGGAAGGAGCCCGTGCCGCTGTCGTTCAGGTTGGTAACGGTATAAACGGTGCCGCCGGTGCCACCCGTGGCGTTGGCCCCAAAGCCCATGGCGCCGGGGAAAGCCAGCGCATGCAAGGGACAACTGCCGAAGGCCGCGAAGACAAACAGGCCGCAGAAACTGAGCGCAACCAAGCGAAACGCCGAAGCGAAACGCGACGAGAAACCTGCGATAAACGCAGAGAGCGAACCAAGGATGGTGTTCATAGGGATTGGGTTTAAGCAGGGAAAGCCGGCAGAAAAAACCGGCTGCCCAACGGCCCGTGTCTTAAGTGACGGCTGGATGAACTTGCAATAGGAAAAACTATGTATGGAAAATACTAAGTAGTTTTACCCGGTTGGAAAATTTCTCCCGGGAAAATGAGGGTTCTTTGCCGACGGGCCGTTTGCGTTTTCGCCGATCTTTGGGCTTAACTCCCCTTAAAAAAATATCGGCGCAACTAAAAGCATGGCCAAAGTGTTGTCGGCAAATGAAGCCTTTACTCTGGCCGGCTCATCCTCATGTAACAGATAACTGGGCTTAATCCCTTAGCATCCGCCGAGTACACCGCAGACTAAAAAACGGCAACGACCTGCCTTTTATTCGCCTTGCGGTTTATTTTGCCGAAAACCCCGACCCTGACCGCGAGAAACTATATCCCGACGCCTGGCGGGATTAGCGCGGCTGCTGCTGGCTGAGGCAGTGGAGTGCGCCGCCTTCGAGCAAAACATCCGAGCAATCGAGCGGCACGATTTCGTGGCCGGGGAAACATTCGTGCAGCGCGTGCGCGGCGAACGCGTCGGTCGGGCGGTTGTAGGAAGGCATCAAGATCGCGCCGTTGGTGACGACGTAATTGGCGTAGCTCGCGGGCAGCTCGTGCCCGTCCACCTCGACCGGGGGAAAAGGCACGGGCAGCTCGGCAATTTCAAAGCGGCCGCCCGAGGGCGTGCGGAAATTTTCCTCGAGGGCGAAACGGTTGTGGCGGAGGATTTTGGCGGCTTCGTCCTGCGCGCCGACGGGCGGCATGACGGTGATGATGCCGTCGTCGCGGAAAAACCGCGTGAGGTTGTCGATGTGGCCGTCGGTGTCGTCGTTGGGCAGGCCTTCCTGCAGCCAGAGGATTTCCGTCACGCCGAGGCCGCCGGAGAGCAGGCGCGTGTAATCGTCCTTGGTGAGTTCCGGATTGCGGTTCGGGTTGAGGAGGACGACCTCGGTGGTCAAGAGCTGGCCGGGGCCGTTGATTTCAATCGCGCCGCCTTCGAGAATGATATCCCCCGAGAAACAGCGCATATTCAGGCTCTCCGCGATGCTCGAAGGAATGGCGTCGTCGAGGTCCCAGGGCGAAAACTTTCCGCCCCAGGCGTTGAAGCGCCAACTGGTGACGGCGACTTCGCCAGTCTGGTCGTTCTTGATGAAGAGCGGGCCGTGGTCGCGGCACCAGACGTCGTTGACCGGATGGTCGAATAATTCTATCACAGAAAGGTCGGTGCGGGCGTCGTTGAGCAGGCGGCGGATTTCGGCGTGCTGCGCGGCGGAGGCATTGATGCGCACGGGGACGAAGCGGCTGAGCGTGGCGGCATAGTTGGCAAAAAACGGCGGAATGCGCTCAAAGCGCCCCGGCCACAAATCCGGATTACTCGGCCAAGAAAGCCACATCGCAGCCTGCGGCGCCCATTCCGGCGGCAGGCGAAAGCCGAGCGCGGCGGGGGTTGGTGCGGGAAAGTCTTTGGTCACAGGCTGGCCAGTTTGGCAGATTTTCCGGAAATGTCCACTGTTGGGTGTTTCAGATAATAGTGAGTCCGTTTGAAATTAAGCAGGATTATGGGTATTGGCAAACCCCCCAAGCTAGTCGCCGAAACGTTTCACATACCATTTGCCGTCGATTTTGATAAAAGTTAGAGGAATTTGCGTTTCACCGACAGCAATTCCCTCGTTGCTGAGTTTTGGCGCTGGGAGCATATAAGTCGCTTCATCGCCACTAGTGTTAAAAGTCGGGGTCTGGGTTTCGAGCCTCTCGTAAGCCTGCGCCCCAGTTTCTCGGGACTGAATGGACGGTGTGACAATTTTGTCGGCGGTACGGTTTTGAGAAGTTTGCAGTTCTTGCAAATGCACTGGGTCAAATTGTGCCGGCTCTGTGTAAATTCGATATAATTCCGCCATATCGCCCGCCCGGTATAAACGCGCGATGTCTGGAATCACGGTTTTTAAATCGGTCTGGGGGTCGGCGGGATCGGGTGGAGTCTCCGTGGGTTTGGATGGTGCGTTGGCGATTTCAGACTTGGACTGAACGGACGGTGCCAAAAATTTAGCTATTTGAGGCGGCGCGATTGTTTTGGGCGCTTTGGCCTTGGCGGGGGCTGTCGCATCGGCCGTTTTTTCCGGGGTGGACGTGGTTTGCTGCATGAACCACCAAACGCCGACAATCACGATGGCGATGAGGAAAACAATCCGGATGAAGTTTTTAGGCTTCATGCGAGTTTTATTCACATTTTTTATCCGATGACGCAAACCATTCTGCGTGGGGACGGTGATGCATTTGGAAGATGGGTTTATTGTTTCGCCCTGCATGGGCGAAGGAGTCCAGCCCAGGGTTGAACGCAGAGAAACCCTGGGGGTTCGTGAATTAAACATTTTGCGCTCTGAAGGGCGCAGGAACATGGCTCTACTCTCCTCCGCCCCTTCAGGGCGGGAGATAATATGTTCCTGTCACCCAGGGTTTCCCCCGCTTACGCGGGGTCAACCCTGGGCTTTGTTCCTGCAGCCTTTCAGGCTGCTGAATTAACTTCAATTTAACCTGTTTCCGTCCACCCCGCCTTGTGTTTTGGTTTAAAACTCCTACGCTGGGTGGCGATGCAATTTTCGACGCGGGTGCCGGCGGCTTTGGAGGACAATGCCCTGGCGCGGGCGGTGGCGGCGCGGCGCGCAGCCAAGAAAACCATTTATGACCTGACGCTGACCAACCCCACGCAGGCGGGCCTGGATTATCCGACAGCAGAAATCGCCGCGGCGCTGGCGGAGGGCGCGGCGGCGCCCTACTCTCCCGAGCCGCTCGGGTTGCTCTCCGCCCGCAAAGCCGTCGCCGCTTATTATCCCGGCTGCGGGCTCGATGCCGTGGATTGGACGTGTTTACACCTGACCGCGAGCACGAGCGAGGCGTACAGCCTGCTCTTCAAGCTCCTCGGCGAGCCGGGCGTGGAAATCCTGGCGCCGCGACCGTCGTACCCGCTCATCGAGCACCTGGCGGCGCTCGACGGCTGGAGCGCCCGACCCTATCCGCTAGTTCCAGATCACACGGGAGTCTGGCACCTGGACCAGGCCGCCCTCGTGGCCGCAATCACCCCTGCGACGCGCGCCATCGCCGTCATCCACCCGCACAATCCCACGGGCTGGATAGCCAATGGCGCAGACACGCATTTTCTTTTGGACACCTGCGCCCGGCACGGCCTGCCACTGATCGCGGATGAAGTTTTCCTGGATTACCCTGCAGTCGGGAACAAAACTTGCGCGGAGTCTTTCGCCTCCCATAAAAGTTCGGCGCTCACCTTCACGCTGGGCGGCCTCTCCAAAAGCTGCGGGCTGCCGCAGCTCAAACTGGCGTGGATCCACACCGGCGGGCCGGCGGAACTTGTCGCCGAGGCGCAAGCGCGGCTCGACTTCATCGCCGACGCCTATTTGTCCGCCAATACGCCGGTGCAGGCGGCGCTGCCGAAGCTTTTTGAATGCGGCAAAAAAATCCGCGGGCAAATCCAAAGACGCCTCGAGGAAAATTACGCAGTGCTGGCGGGGCTCACCTGGCCCAAGGGCCTGGCGGTGATGCCGCGCGAGGCCGGCTGGAGCGCGCTGCTGCGCCGGCCGGCGGCGCCCGATGAGGAGAAACTCGCGCTGAAACTGCTGGAGCGGGCGGGAGTGCTCGCCCACCCGGGATATTTTTTTGATTTTCCCGAAAGCGGCTGGCACGTGATCAGCCTGTTACCAGAGCCCAAAGAATTTCGCGTCGGCGTAGAGGGATTGCGCGAGTGGCTGCCGAAACTGGTTTAGGCGCCTTCGACGTTATTTCTTCCCGTGGCGCGCAATCGCCGCCTTGATGAAAGCGGCAAAAAGCGGGTGCGGGCGCGTGGGCTTGCTTTGGAATTCCGGATGGAACTGCACGCCGACAAACCACGGGTGTTTGGCGACTTCGACAATCTCCACCAAATCGCGCCCGGGGTTGACACCCGCGATGCGCAGGCCGGCCTGGGTCAATTGCTCGCGATAGTCGTTGTTAAATTCGTAACGATGGCGGTGGCGCTCGCGCACGGAATCTTTGCCATAGGCGGCGCGGGCGAGCGTACGGGGCGGGAGTTTGCAGTCGTAGGAGCCGAGGCGCATCGTCGCGCCCTTGGTCTTGATGCCTTTTTGCTCGGGCATCAGATGGATGACGGGGTGCGGGCTTTTGGTATCAAACTCGGTGCTGTTGGCGCCTTTGAGTTTGGCGACGTGGCGGGCGAACTCGATGACGGCGACCTGCATGCCGAGGCAGAGGCCGAAATAGGGAATGCCTTTTTCGCGGACGTATTGCACAGCGCGGATTTTGCCCTCGATACCGCGGCCGCCGAAGCCGCCCGGCACGAGCACGCCGTCGAGCTTCGCCAGCATCTTCGCGGGATTTTTTTCCACCTCCTCGGCGTCGAGGCGCACGATGGTGACGCCGCAATCGTTGGCGATGCCGCCGTGGGTCAGCGATTCGTAAACGCTTTTGTAGGCGTCCTGCAGCTCGATGTATTTGCCGACGACACCGATGGTAACACGGCGCTTGGGCTTTTTGAGTTTGCGGACAATTTCGCGCCAGGCGCCGTTCGGGCGCTTGCGGGTCTTCAGGCCCAGGAGGTCGAGCACGATGTCGTCGAGCTTTTCCTTGGCGAGCATCTCCGGCAGTTCGTAAATGGAGGAGCCGACGTCGCGCTCCTCGATGACGGCGCGCACGGGCACGTTGCAGAACATCGAAAGTTTTGCCCGGATGTCGTCATCGAGCGGATGCTCCGAGCGGCAGACGAGCACGTCGGGCTGGATGCCGATTTCGCGGAGCTTGGCGACGGATTGCTGCGAAGGCTTGGTCTTGAGTTCGCCAGCGGCAGCGAGGAACGGGAGCAGCGTGACGTGAACGAAAGCGACGTTTTGCTTGCCCACTTCGAGGGCAAACTGGCGCATGGCCTCGATGAAGGGCAGGCCTTCGATGTCGCCGACGGTGCCGCCGATTTCCGTGACCAGCACATCCACGCCCTTGCCAGCGGACTTGAGGCGCTCCTTGATTTCGTTGGTGACGTGCGGGATGACCTGGACGGTTTTGCCAAGGTAGTCGCCGCGGCGCTCCTTCTGGATGACGGATTCGTAGACCTGGCCGGAGGTCAGGTTGTTCTGGCGGGAAAGCGTGCCGGAGGTGAAGCGCTCGTAGTGGCCGAGGTCGAGGTCCGTCTCCGCGCCGTCATCGAGGACATAGACCTCGCCGTGCTGGTAGGGATTCATCGTCCCCGGGTCGACGTTGAGGTAGGGATCGAACTTTTGGAGGCGGACCGTCAACCCACGCTGTTCCAGCAAAGCCCCGAGGGCGGCGGCGGTCAGGCCTTTCCCCAGGGAGGAGACAACGCCGCCGGTGATGAATATATAGCGCACTCTGGGACAAAGATGATTGAGCGGCGGGATGCGAAGTGCAACTGATTTCTTTTCCGGCGGCAAAAATAACGGGTCTTTTACGCACACCGCGCCAATAATCCTTGTTTTGCAGCAGAACCAGGCGTATCGTGGAAAATCGGTGGGGGCCGCCGCGCGGCCGACACCGCGACGCATGTTTGGCCGCAAGCAAAAAGGTTCTGACAATCCCCGCGCCGCCACGAAACCGAAGGAAACGACGGTGTTCGCGCCGCGGCGCTCGCCCATGCGCCCGTTTTGGGCCCTGCTCTGCCTGGCGCTGGCGGTGTTCGCCATCCTGGCCAGCGTGAGCTACCGCCCGGGGCAGCCGGTGTACCTGCCGGACTGGCTGGCCGACACGGCGGGCAACGCGAACGGGGGGTCGAACGGAATTGTCGGCACAGTCGGGGCCACATACGCGGCCATATCGAACCGGCTTTTTGGCGTGGCCGGCATGTTTCTCATCCCGGCGTTCACGCTGTGGTTGGCGTATCTGTTCCTGTTCCGCCGCAGCCACATGGTGCGCTGGTGGAAACTGTCGCTGATGGTGCTCACGCTGCTCGCCGGATGCGGCCTGGCGGACATGATTTTCGCGTGGTCGCATCACGAGCCGACGAATTATCTCCCGCAAGGCTACGGCGGCCAGGTCGGAGCATATATATATAGTGGGGTGATGGCCCAGCCACTCGGGCACGCCGGCAGCCTGATTATCCTGAGCATCTTCTACGTCGCCGGGCTGCTGCTGATTTTCACCGATGACCCCGGCCAGTCGCTCGAGTGGTGGCTGCAAGCGTGGATTTCCTGGCGCGAACAACGCGCCGCGGCGGCCAAGGCGCGCCAGATTGCGTTGGCGAAACAAAGGTCCGCCGCGTCCGCGGCCACACCGCTGGTTGCACCCAAGTCGCCCACGGCCACCACCAAGGAACCTGCCATGCCGGAGATCAAAGGCCATGGCACATTCAAGGCTGGAGAAAATTTGACCCTGTTTACCGACGGTGGCCCGGAGAACCAGATGCTTACGCCTGACCAGATTAAAAAACTCGGCAATGGCGACGAACCGCCCACGAAGCCGCGCCTGCCACGCAAGGAGAAGGAAACGGGGCCAAAAATAATCGCGGAGGAAAAAATCGAGAAGTCCGTGCCCGCGCATCCGCAAAAAAAGGGTGATTATATTTTCCCGCCGATTTCCCTGCTGGCCCCGGCGCAAGCCCGGCAGACGGACAGCAAGGAATTCCACGAGGAACGCGCCGAACAGCTCGTGCGCACGCTGGCCGAATTCGGCGTCAAGGTCAGCGCGACGGAGATACAGACCGGCCCGGTCATCACCCGCTACGAGGTCGTGCCCGCGCCCGGCGTGCGCGTGGAGAAAATCGTCAACCTCGACAAAAACCTCGCGCTGGCGCTGCGGGCCGAGGGTGTGCGCATTATCGCGCCCGTGCCGGGCAAGGGCACGGTGGGCATAGAGGTGCCCAACAAGACGCCTGCGAGCGTGTGCCTGCGCGAAATCATCGAGTCGAAGTCGTGGCACGAATCGAGCGCGGAAATCCCCATCGTCCTCGGCAAGGACGTCACCGGCAAACCGATGGTGGTGGATTTGACGAAGATGCCGCACGCGCTCATCGCCGGCTCAACCGGCGCGGGCAAGACGGTGTGCATCAACGCCATCATCGCGTCGCTGCTGTTCAAGATGACGGCGAAGGACCTGCGCTTCATCATGGTGGACCCGAAGATTGTCGAGATGCAGGGCTACGACAGTCTGCCGCACATGCTGGTGCCGGTGGTGACGGATCCGAAAAAAGTTCCGGCTGCGTTGAAATATTTGATTCGGGAAATGGAGCACCGCTACAAGATGTTCGCCCAAGTCGGTGCGCGCAACATCGCGGGCTTCAACGCCAAAATCGTCCCCGACGACGCGACGAAGAAAAAAGCCGAAGAGCTGGACGCCGAACTGTCGCCCGAAGAACGCGCCGCGGCGCGGGACATGGTGGTGCCGCGCGACTCGGACGTCATTGAAATTAAAAAAGAAAAACTGCCCTATATCGTCTGCATCATTGACGAACTGGCCGACCTGATGATGGCGGCGCCGGCGGATATTGAAACCTGCGTGGCGCGGCTCGCGCAGCTCGCGCGCGCGGCGGGCATTCACCTCATCCTCGCGACGCAACGGCCGAGCGTGAACGTCATCACGGGCGTCATCAAAGCGAACCTGCCCTGCCGCATCGCGTTCAAAGTCGCCTCGAAGGTGGACTCGCGCACGATTCTTGACCAGGGCGGGGCGGACTCCCTCATCGGGCGCGGTGACATGCTCTTTGTGCCGCCGGGCGCGGCGAACCTCGTCCGCGCGCAGGGCGCGTTCGTTTCTGACGACGAAATCAACTCCATCGTGGAATTTTTGAAGAAGAACGGCGACCCGGAATACGACGACGAAGTGCAGGCGCAAATCGAGGCGGGCGGCACCGAGGACGGCGAAGGCGGGGATGCCGCGGGCGAGGAAGAATGGGACGACAAGCTCGTGCCGCAGGCGCTCGATGTGTTGCGCACGACGAAGCGGGCCTCGACCTCGATGCTGCAACGGCGCTTGAAAATCGGCTACAACCGCGCCGCGAGAATTATGGAGCTGCTCGAAGCAGAGGGCATCGTCGGCCCGGAAAACGGCTCGAGTCCGCGGGAGATCTTGAAGGATTTGGATACTCTGTAAGGGGCAAAACACCGACCCGGGCGCGTCTCGCAAGTTTATAATCTATCCTGCAACACGCCTTCGCCGGCGGGGGTGGCATGGCTGAAGCGCTCGAGAATTTCGCCGAGCAAATAAATTGAGCCGGTGACGACAAAGGTGTCGCCGGGATTGCCAAGGGCGCACTCGCCGGGGATGGGGAAAATTTTCCCGACCAGGCCGGGGCGCACCGGGCCGCGAAAGGAGGCGGGAACAAGCTTTTGCAATTCCTCGACCGTCGAGGCGCGGGGTTGGTGGGGTTGGAGCAAAATAATTTCCCGCGCGTGTTTTGCGGCGACGTCGAGCAAGGCGCGCGCGCGGTGCTCGCCCAGCGCGCCAACGAGGATGATGGGCGCGCGGCCGGTTTCCGCGTGCAAGCGGGCAAGATTTTCGTCGAGCGTCTGCGCGCCTTCGAGATTGTGGGAGGCGTCGAGGATGAGCGTGCGGCCATGGGATAAAGGAAATTTCTCCCAGCGCGCGGACCACTGCACCTCCGCGAGCGCAGCAGCGCGGGCTTCGTCAGAAACCGGCAGAGTATTTTGCAGCACTTGCGCGGCGAGCGTGGCGGTGGCGGCGTTGATGCGCTGGTGCGAGCCGGCAAGCCGCGTCTGCGGGTATTTTTCCAAATCGTCGCCAAAAACCTCGCACACACTGTGCACTGGCGCGCCACGGCCCTCGGCAAGGGTGCGGATGGTGTCCTCGGCCTCCTCCGGCAAGCGGCCAATCACAACCGGGACGCCGCGCTTGATGATGCCGGCCTTTTCGGCGGCGATTTCCATCAGCGTTTCGCCCAGAAACTCCGTGTGGTCGAGGCCAATCGAGGTGATGACGGATAATTGCGGCTGCACGACATTCGTGGCGTCGAGCCGGCCGCCGAGCCCGACCTCGATGAGGGCGAGGTCCACCTTCTTGCGGGCGAAGTGGAGAAATGCTACGGCAGTCATAAATTCGAAAAAAGACGGATGGTCGTCGGGGTCGCGTTCGCCCTGGGCTTCGACGTGCGGGCGCAATTCCCCGACATAGGCGCAAATCTCATCGGGAGTCAGCGGCACGCGGTTGACCTGCACGCGCTCGCCGAGAAAAACGAGATGCGGCGAGGTGTACATACCCACGGTGCGGCCCGTGCGCCGGTGCATGGCCTCGAGCATCGCGCAGACGGAGCCTTTGCCGTTGGTGCCCGCAACGTGGATGACTGGGTAGGTGCGCTCGGGATGTTCGAGCCGCGCGGCGAAGAGCCGCATGCGGTCAATGCCGTACTTTGGCCCGATTTTTTGTTTGAGGCCGAAGAGATAGTCCTTGGTCGCGGAATAGTCCATGAAACAGGCAGCAGGGAAAGGCCAGGAAGGTAGAGGGAGAAACGGCCCGGTGAAAGCGGGAAAATGCCGAAGCGCCGATTTTCCGTAACTTTTGACGAGAAATGCCCAATTAAGGTATAATGGCATTCTTGCCGATCGGCACTCCTGAATAACCTCCAAATGAAAACTCGCATTCTGGCCGTCACCCTCGTCTGCGCGGCCGCCGGGATACTGGCGTGGTTTTTTTATCCGGCATCGCCCGCGTCGGCGGCGAAGCCCGCCGAAGCCATAACCCTCGCGAAGATTGAAGCATCCAAGCCCGCCGCGCCCCTGTCCACACCGGTCGCGCCCAAGACCGCATCTGCACAACCGCAGACAGCACCGACAGCAACGGCGGTGGATAATCCAACGGGTGACCCGCGCGGTGATCCCACCTCAGCCGTATCCGAGGCCGCGCGCCTTCTGCAAATACGAGATTATGCCGACTTTGTCAGAGAGTTTGTTCCACCCGACAGCTTGCAAAATGACTTGGATCGGGGCATGACGGTCAATCAACTCGTGCAAGAGTTTGAAAAGGGTTTCAACGGAGACGGCAAAAATCCCAGTCAGGCCCATCTATTGGAGGTTTTGCAGATACTGCAGGGGCGAACGCCTACTTTGGATGCCAAGGGTGAACAGGCGACTTTTACGCTTGATCCACCGGTGGCGGGCTGGGGCGGGGTTAATTTGGTCAAAATCAATGGACTTTGGTATTTTCCGTATGAATAAGCGCTGATATTCAACCGCCCACCCACCCTCGAATCCCGATTTTTAGTAACTTTTGACGAGAAATGCCCAATTAATGTGTTGTGGCAATTCTGCCGATTGGCACTCTTGCATCACCCCCTAAATGAAAACCCGCATCCTCGCCGTCGTCATTTTCTGCGCAGCCGCCGGCACCCTGGCCTGGCTGTTGTATCCGTCACCGCCCGCGCCGGCCGCGAAAACTGCTGATGCAAAAACCCCTGCGAAGATTGAAGCGCCGAAGCTCGCCGCGCCCCTGCCCGCGCCAACGCGTTCGGCCCAAGTGGCGCAGCCGGTGGTGGCCGCGGCGACGTCAAACCCGGCCGCCCCCACTCCACCGGCGGACGAAACCTTTGTGGCCGAGCCGAAGACGGATTTGAAAGCGTGCGTCTCCACCATGATCCACTTTCTCCAAACGCAAGATATTGTCAGCCTGATCAAGACGGCCATGCCGCCGGATGCGATAAGCCAGATGATTGCCTCCGGCCAGGCCAGTTCGGTCGAAGATGTCGCCGCGCATTTCCAACAGATGCCCGACATCAGCAGCAAAATCAGCCAACTGCTGCAAACCCTGCAAAGCGTCCAGGGCCAGGAGCCGGAAATAAGCGCGGACGGCAAGCACGCCACCTACAAGGTTGAGCCGGGCAACCTTCCGCCCGATGGGCCCGGCAACAACGGGGGCATCGAATTTGTCCAGGTTGACGGATTTTGGTATCTGCGCTAAGATGCGGAATGGCCTACGTCCGCCTCGGGTTTGTTTTGGTGCTGTTGCTGGCGCTGGTATACATGCTGGATAAGTTTGCCGACGCACCAGGTCTGGAGTCGCCGGACGCGACGCCGACGGCCGCATCACCGGCCGCGAATACCGCAGGCGCACAAGCCACCGCGCCCGCCCTGTCTCCAGCGGACAAGTCGGCAACCCCAGGGACAGCCGCGGCCCCAACCGCCAGCGACCCGCAGGCGGAGTTGAGCACCGCGATTCCGGACATGGTGAACCTGATCCAATCGGGGCAACTGCTCACGGCGTTCAAGCGATACATACCGCCGTCCTACCTCGCGCAAATGCCCCAGCCGGTGATCGACCAGCTGGAACAACAGGAGCAAAATTTGCTGGCGGACCCGAAGGCGCAGCAACGAAGGCTCCGGGTGGTGCAGGTTTTGCAGACCATGCAGGGCCAGGCGCCGGAATTGAACAGCGACCGGGACCGCGCGGTGTATCACGATGAGTCGGCCCCCGACCCCGACCTGCGGCAAATCGCCTTCATCAAAGTCGGCGGCAAATGGTATCTGGCGCCCGCGGCCAATGCGTTGTTTTTCTGATGGCGGCGTTTTTTGTCCGATTCTGCGTTGGGCGGTGTATATTCCCTGAAACCGCCCGCCGATGACCTCCGATAGCGACTTGTTGCGCCAATACGCCGACCACGGCGACGAGGCCGCGTTTGCGGAGGTCGTGCGGCGGCAGGCCGACCTGGTCTATTCCGTCGCTCTGCGCGTGACGGCCAATTCCGCGCTGGCCGAGGAGGTGACGCAAACGGTCTTCACCCTGCTCGCGCGGCGGGCCAAAGCACTTTGCCATTACGACACGCTGGTGGGCTGGCTGCACACCACGGCGCGCAACACCGCCATCAATGCCGTACGGGGCGAGTCCCGCCGCCGCGCGCGCGAACAGGAGGCCGTCATCATGCAAGACTCACCCATCATGCCCGAAGCCAATTGGGCGGAAATCGGCCCGCTCCTCGACGAAGCCGTGGGCACGCTCTCCGAGCAGGACAGCAAAGCCGTCCTACTGCGTTTTTTTAAAAACCAGAGCCACCAGGAAGTCGGCGCGGCGCTGGGCCTGAGCGAAGACACCGCGCGCAAACGCGTGGAACGGGCGTTGGAGAAACTGCGGAGCCATTTTGCCTCACGCGGCGTCACCGCATCATCTGCGCTGCTCGCCGCCAGCCTGACCGCGAACTCCGTGCAAGCTGCGCCGGTGGGATTGGCGGAAAAAATTGCCCCCATCTCGCTGGCCGGAATCGGCGGCGCGGGCGCGGGCAGCGCATTTTTACTCGCACTAATCATGAGCACAAAAACCAAAACCATCCTCGCCATCGTTGTTGTCCTGGCCATCGCCGCCACTCTCGCCGTCAAATTGGGCGGTTCGGGCGCAGCACCCGCAACCGCCAGTTCAACGCCATCCACTCCCACTCCAGTCGCCGCCAGCCTGCCCAAGGCATCGACATCTGCGCCGCAGGTGGCCACGCCGACGATGGCACCCCTGCCTGCGCATGGCGCAGTTTCCGCCGACACCGGACTCACGGCAACGGCAAGCACAGTCCCGGCGAACGCGGATTTGAAAACCGATGTGCCGACGCTTATCCACCTGCTGGAGATTGATGATTTTAATGACCTGATAGACTACATCATACCGCCGGAGGAATTGCAGCATGACCTGCAGGCGCAAACCCGGGAGGTTTTTGCGAATAAACTTCGTGAGGAATTGGGCGCCCATGGCGGTGCCGCGATGCTGCTTGATGCCCTGCACTCAATTGATGGCCAGGAGCCGGTGCTAAATGACACTGGAGATGTCGCCACATTCAGGCTGGGACCGGCCACCATTGCCACCGCGGCCGGCCACGATGAAATCAAGTTCAAGAAAATGAACGGGTTGTGGTACGGCCCACAATGAACTGGGCGACGGCGCTTTTTTGTCAGACTTTCGGGCGGGCGGGTGCTATAAGGTAAAGCACCCTTATGACCCCCGATGGTGAATTATTGCGGCAGTATGCCGTGGAAGGCTCCGAGGCCGCCTTTGCGGAACTCGTGCGCCGCCACGTGGACCTGGTTTATTCCGTCGCGCTGCGGCAGGCGGCGGGAGACTCCGCGCTGGCGCAGGATGCTACGCAGTTGGTGTTTATCGACCTCGCCCGCAAGGCCCGCGTGCTAAGCGGGCGGGCCACGCTCTCCGGCTGGCTGCACACCAGCGCGCGCTTTGCCGCCAGCAAAGCCATCCGCGGCGAACAACGCCGGCGGGCCCGCGAACAGGAGTCCCTCACCATGAATGAAAACCCCGCCGCCGAAATAAATTGGGAACAGTTGCGCCCGTTGCTCGACGAGAGCGTGGGCCAGCTCAAGGAAGCCGACCGCGACGCCATCGTGTTGCGATTTTTTCAGGGCAAAAACCACCAAGAAATCGGCGCCATCCTCGGCCTCAGCGAAAATTCGGCGAATAAACGCATTGAGCGCGCGCTGGAAAAGCTGCGCGAATATTTTGCTTCGCGCGGGGTGAAAGCCTCTTCCGCTTTGCTGGCGGCCGCCATCAGCGCGAATTCCGTGCAAGCCGCGCCGGCGGGATTGGCGGAAAAAATTACCCCGGTTTCGTTGGCCGGGATAGGTGGCGCGAGTCTCGGCAGCGGGCTTTTCCTGGCACTTCTTATGAACACCAAAATCAAAGTAATTCTCGGCGCGGCCATTGTTTTGGCCTTGGCCCTCATGATCAAATTGAGCTGGCACCTGCCCGCCAACACGGCGATTTCGGACCCACCGCCCGTGGCGGCGGCGTCATCGGCAAAAGTGGAGGCCCCGGCCGCGCAGGCGGTAAAAATTGCCGCTGCCCCGACTGCCGACGGTCAGCCGGCGACCGCTCGACCGGCAGACGCGCCGGGTGCAACCCCGGCAGAAATTGCCGCAACGGAGGACACACCCCCGCCGCCGAACGTGAATCCACAGGCCGACGTGCAGACGCTCCTGCCCGCCCTGATCAAGGTTCTGCAGGCTGGAGACTATGTCGGCCTCGTCAATTATATCGTGTCACCCGATGAATTGAAACAGATGATCGCCAGCGGCCAAATCGCCTCCAAGGAAGAGTTGGCGCAACAACTCCACGATGCCGCCGATCAATCGGGCGGAGCCGCGTTTGCCGTGCAGGGCCTGCAGGTTGTCATGGCTTCACTCGCGAATCCATCCATCCCCGTTCCCGGGGCCACCCCTTACACGGTGAATGCCACGGAAGACCGTATCGCGTATTCATTCCAAACGCAGCTGGGTCCAAGGGACATCGTTTTTTCCAAAAAGAATGGCCTTTGGTATGCTTTTCAAAAGAATTGAAGCACAGAATTACTGGACGGGTAACGTAAGATTTTTGTCAGGTTCTTTGGGTAGGCGGTGTATAGTTTATAAAACCGCCCTGCCGGATGACCCCCGATTGCGAATTACTGCGCCAATACGCCGAACGTGGTGACCAAGCCGCGTTTGCGGATTTGGTGCGCCGGCATACGGATTTGGTTTACTCCATCGCGGTGCGGGTGGCGGGCGACCCGCAACTGGCCGAGGATGCGACCCAAGTTGTTTTTACCAAGCTGGCCCGGCAGGCGCGGGCGTTGCTGGGCTACCCCACCCTCGTCGGCTGGCTGCACACGACAACCCGCTATTCCGCCATCAACCTCATCCGCGGTGAAGAACGCCGCCGCACCCGCGAACAGGAGGCCGCCGCCATGCACCATGATTCATCCCTGCCGGACACGAATTGGAAAGAAATCCGCCCGCTGCTCGACGAAGCCGTGGGCCGGCTTGGCGAACAGGACCGCCAGGCGGTGTTGCTGCGCTATTTCAACGGCCTGAGCCATCAGGAAGTCGGCGCGACATTGGGCTTGAGTGAAAACTCGGCGAACAAGCGCGTGGAGCGGGCGCTGGAAAAGCTGCGCGGGTATTTTGCTTCGCGCGGGGTGAAAGCTTCCTCGGCTTTGCTCGCGGCGAGCATCACCGTGAATTCCGTGCAGGCTGCTCCGGTGGGGCTGGCGGAGAAAGTTACTCCGGCTTCGCTGGCGGGGGTTGGCACTACGGGCGCCGCCAGCGCATTTTTACTCGCCTTAATTATGAACACCAAAACCAAAGCCACCCTAGCCATCGCCGTTGTCATTGTCTGTGTCGCCCTTTGGTGGTTCGGGCGACCAACAACAGATACTCTGAAAAAAGCCGCTCTAGAGACGACGTCAGTCAAAAAAATCACCGCGTCGTCAGTATCGCAGGTCGAAACGCCAAAACCATCTCCAGCGACATCCAAGTCCGAAACAGCCACATCTCTGTCCGAGCCCGCCGATCCCCAAGCCGATTTGAAAACCGCCATCGCCGATATGGCGCGTTTACTCCGAACCGGTGACCAAGCGGCTCTTATGAAGGCCTACGACGAGCCGGACAAATTGAATTTGGAACAAGTAAGACAAATGCAGGATCTCCAGGATCAGGTGCAGCAAACAACCCCATGGCAAGTCGCCCCGCGCATGCAGTCCCTGCGCGAAACATCGGCGCAATCTTACGAGGAAATGGAAACGCAGACACCGACCTTCAACGCCACTGGCGACGAAGCCACTTACCAGTTGATTCTGCCGACATTGGTTAATGGAGAATACGTGCTAGGCGACAAACGAACCCCCTATACCTTTATCAAAATCAACGGCAAGTGGTATATGAAGTTAGAGTATTTCAACGGGCCACCGTCCCCACCACCGCCGTCTTTGTTGCCGACTAATCGAGGCGGGAATTAAATTCTGTTGCGGGCAAAGGCACCGGCTGGATCCCCCTGGCATGAGTTGATTATTTTGTCCGGTTTTCGAGCGGGTGTCGTATAATGGGTAAATAGACCCCGCCCATGCCCTCCGACAGCGAACTCCTGCGCCAATTTGCGGACAGACGCGACGAAACTGCGTTTGCCGAAGTCGTGCGCCGCCACGCCGACCTGGTTTACTCCGTCGCCCTGCGGGTGGTGCGGAATGACGCCATTGCGCAGGATGTCACGCAAACCGTCTTTACCAAACTCGCGGGACGGGCGGGAGTGCTTTACCGCTACGATACCATTATCGGCTGGCTGCACACGGCCGCGCGCCATGCGGCCATCGACACCATCCGCAGTGAAGAACGCCGCCGCGCACGCGAACAAGAGGCCGCCATCATGCAAAACATCCCAACCATGCCGGAAGCAAATTGGGCGGAAATCGGCCCACTGCTCGACGAAGCCGTGGGCACGCTCTCCGCGCAGGACAGCAAGGCCGTCCTGCTGCGTTTTTTCAAAAACCAGAGCCACCAGGAAGTTGGCGCGGCACTGGGCCTGAGCGAAGACACCGCGCGCAAGCGTGTGGAACGGGCTCTGGAAAAGCTGCGCAGCCATTTCGCTTCACGAGGAGTAAGAACCTCTTCTGCGTTGCTCGCGGCTGCGATGAGCGCGAACTCTGTCCAGGCCGCGCCAGTGGGGCTGGCGGAGAAAGTCACCCCGGCGTCGCTGGCGGGAGCGGGCGGAACTGCGGGTGGTATTTTTCTGAAAATTCTCTTTATGAGCACCAAAGTCAAAATCCTCGCCGCCGCCGCGGTCATCGTGGCGATTGCGGTTACCCTCAGCATAAACTGGCCGCAAACGGCCCCGCAACCCGGCGCGAGCACACCGGGCGCGACTGTTGTCCAACCGACGGCCGGACCTGCGCCAATCAAGCCACCGAATCAATTGCCGGCGGCAAAGCCGGTTGCCGCGGCCGCAATTTCGCCAACGGCCAATAACACCCCGGCATTCATCGCCGGGCCGCAAGTGGATTTGAAAACGGCTATCGCGACAGGCATCCATTTTCTCGATGCCAACGACACCCTGAGTTTCTTTAAAACCCTGATGCCGCCGGAGGCGATTGCCGGCGAAGGGAAAGGAAGCACGGTGGAAGAATTCGTCGCCCAAATTAGCCAGGACCCGCGCACCGAGAAGAAAATTTCCTCGATGCAGGACGCAATGAAGGCGATTGCAGACCAGACCCCCCAGTTAAATGGCGACGGCACCCGCGCGACTTACCCCCTCGACCCGCCCGTCGGCGGGCACAAGGCGGTGATATTTAACAAAGTGGACGGTTTTTGGTATCTGGACGGAATGTAATTGAAAAAGTATGTCAGAAAGCGGCGCGGGTGTCGTATAATGGTAAAGACACCCGATGACGACCGACTGCGAATTGCTGCGTCGCTATGCCGAGCAGGGCGACGAAGCCGCCTTTGCCGAGGTGGTGCGCCGCCAGACGAACCTGGTCTATTCCGTGGCGTTGCGCGTGAGCCGGAGCACGCAGATTGCCGAGGATGTCACCCAGGGTGTTTTTACGAAACTGGCGCAGCAGGCGCGGCTGATTTGCCGCTACGACAGCCCCGCCGGCTGGCTGCACACCACGGCGCGGCACCGCGCCATTGATGCGATTCGCGGCGAGGAACGCCGCCGCGCGCGCGAACAGGAGGCCGTCACCATGCAAAATGACCCCATGACCCCGACGGCCAATTGGGCGGAAATCGCCCCGCTGCTCGATGAGGCGGTTGAGCGACTCGGCGAACGGGACCGCCAGGCAGTCTTGTTGCGTTATTTTAACGGGCTGAGCCATCAAGAAGTCGGCGCGACGCTGGGCCTCAGCGAAAACTCGGCGAACAAGCGCATCGAACGCGCGCTGGAAAAACTGCGCGGGTATTTTGCTTCGCGCGGGGTGAAAGCTTCCTCCGCTTTGCTCGCGGCGAGCATTACCGCGAATTCCGTGCAGGCCGCGCCGGTGGGACTGGCGGAAAAAATTGCTCCGGCGTCGCTGGCCGGAGCGGGTGGCACCCTGGCCGGAGGAGCATCGCTGGCCGCGCTTTTTGCATTTTCTATGAACACCAAAACTAAAGCCGTCCTCGCCGTCGCTATCTTCATTCTGCTGGCCCTGTCGCTGGCGATTAAACTGCAAAGTTCAAATGAGCAGCCGCCAGCCACGGTTGCGACCGCCCTCCCGCCGACCAAAACCATGGCGCTACCCATCGCCAAAGTCCCGGCCCAGGTGGTCGCGCCAACGGCCAAGCCCGCACCGGTGAGGAGCCCAACGGTTGAGCCTCCGCCAACCGCGGCAGCGGCCATAGCTGATCCGCGGGTTGAAGTTGGCACGGCGATGAATGACTTTGTGCGCCTGATGGAGATGGGCGACTATGCCAACGCCGCCGACAATTACATGCAATTGCCCCCAAACGTGTCTGGCCAACAATTGATGGAAATGATGCAACAAAACCCCGATTTTCCAAACACCGTGAAAATGCTGATTGAGGCCACCAAAGCCGCCCAGACGGAGACGCCGGAATATAACGAGACCGGCGACCTGGCCACTTACAAGCTCACGCAACCCACGGATAACAAAACCATGGTGCGTTGGAAAAAAGTCAATGGCATGTGGCGGGTGGACGCTTTCGAGTGATAATGGAACGTCAAACAACTCTTATCCGTTCTGCAATATAGGGTTGGAGCCTATATGCTTAAGGAATTAAATTTGTTTGTTTAGCAACGACTTATAAAATTTTCCTCGACGGGCGCGCTTATTTATGGTTTGTTGGGTAACGAACCAAAGATAAGCCGTGACCAAGAAACCCAAAATAAAAGGCACCAAGGCCGAAGTGCCGGGGAACCTGCACCCGCACTTCGACAAGATGCTGCCGCGTGCCGAGAAAGAGGCGCGGCTGGGGCAGCGCGGGGTGGTCTGTTGGTTGTTTGGCTTATCCGGTTCGGGCAAAAGCACACTGGCGTTGGGCTTGGAGCGCAAGTTGTTCGAAGAAGGCCGGATAGTACAGGTACTGGATGGCGACAACATCCGCACGGGGCTGAACCGCGACCTGGGGTTTGGCGAAGTGGCCCGGCGCGAGAACATCCGGCGCGTGGCGGAAACGGCGAAGCTCTTCGCACAGGCGGGGGTCATCGTGGTGGCGTCGTTCATCACGCCGCGGGAAGGCCTGCGGCAACTGGCGCGCGAAATCATCGGTGAGAAGGATTTTTACAATGTTTACGTGAAGGCCTCATTCACCACCTGCGCAGCGCGCGACCCGAAGGGGCTTTATAAAAAGGCCGCAACCGGGGAGGTCACGCAATTCACGGGCCACGACCAGGAATTTGAGGACCCGCTGGCGCTGCCGGCGAACCTGGTGATCGACACGGAGAAGCTGAATTATGAGGCAAGCCTGGAAAAACTGCACGCGGCGCTGCGGTCCCACTACAAACTGAAAAACAAGCACTAGAGTCTTTGCCATGCCTTCCTACCTGGTCAACCACCTCGCGCAGCTCGAGGCCGAAGCCGTATTTGTCCTCCGCGAGACCGCCGCCCAATTCCAGCGCCCGGTGCTGCTTTTTTCCGGCGGCAAAGACTCGATCGTGATGGCGTGGCTGGCGCGCAAGGCGTTCTGGCCCGCGCGGCTGCCCTTCCCGCTCGTGCATATTGACACGGGGCATAATTTTCCGGAGACGATTACGTTCCGTGATGAGTTTGTGAAGTTGATGGACGCGCAGCTGGAAATCGGCCTCGTCGAGGAGAGCATCAAGCAGGGACGCGTCGTCGAGGAAAAAGGGCCCACGGCGAGCCGCAACAAACTGCAGACGATAACCTTGCTCGACAAATTGGCGGCGCTGCAGGCGGACGCGGCGCTCGGCGGTGGACGACGCGACGAGGAAAAGGCGCGGGCGAAGGAGCGGTTCTTCTCCCACCGCAACCACTTTGGCGAATGGGACCCGAAAAACCAGCGCCCGGAATTGTGGAACATTTTCAACGGCCGCAAACACCACGGCGAGCACTTCCGCGTCTTCCCGCTCTCGAACTGGACGGAGATGGACATTTGGCAGTACATCAAGCAACAGAACATTCCGCTGCCCACGCTGTACTTCGCGCACCAGCGTCCAGTCGTCGAGCGTTCGGGAACCCTGTTGGGCGTGACGGACTTCCTCACGCTGTTGCCCGGGGAAAAGCCCGCGAAACGGCTCGTGCGGTTCCGCACGGTCGGCGACGCCACCTGCACCGGCGCGGTTCAGTCCTCGGCCGCAACGCTAGATCAAATCATTGACGAAGTCGCCGCCGCGCGCATCACCGAACGCGGCGGCCGGGCGGATGACAAGCGGTCGGACACGGCGATGGAGGATCGAAAAAAAGAAGGCTATTTTTAAATTTTATGAGCACCGGCTATTTAGACATGGATTTGTTGCGTTTCACCACCGCGGGCAGCGTGGACGACGGCAAGAGCACGCTCATCGGGCGGCTGCTGTACGACAGCAAGAATATCTTTGAGGACCAGCTTGAAGCCGTCGAGCGGGCGTCGAAACAGCGCGGCGCGGACTACGTGGACCTCGCGCTACTGACCGACGGTCTGCGCGCCGAGCGCGAGCAGGGCATCACGATTGACGTCGCCTACCGCTACTTTGCCACGCCACGGCGCAAATTCATCATCGCCGACACGCCGGGGCACATCCAATACACGCGCAACATGGTGACGGGCGCCTCGACGGCGAACCTGGCAATCATCCTCATCGACGCGCGGAAGGGCGTCATCGAGCAGACGTGCCGCCATGCGTTCATCGCGAACCTGCTGCGCATCCAGCACGTGGTGATTGCAGTGAACAAGATGGACCTGGTGGAATACAAGGAATCGGTCTTCAACGAAATCAGCGCGGCGTTCAAGCAATTCGCCTCGCGGCTCGACAACCTGGTCGAGATGACATTCATCCCCATTTCGGCGCTCAAGGGCGACAACGTGGTGGACAAATCAGCGAACATGCCGTGGTACCAGGGCCCGGCGCTGCTTTATCACTTGGAGACGGTGTATGTGCGGCCCGATGCGAACCACGTTGAGGCGCGCTTTCCGGTGCAATTTGTCATCCGCCCGCACACGGCGAAATACCACGACTTCCGCGGGTATGCCGGGCGCGTGGCCGGCGGGGTGTTCAAACCCGGGGACGAGGTCGTCGCGCTGCCATCGGGGTTCAAGACGCGCGTCAAAGGCGTGCATACCATGGACGGCGAGCTGCCGGAGGCGTTTTCGCCGCTGTCGGTCGCCATCACGCTGACGGACGAGATTGACATTGGCCGCGGCGACATGCTGGTGAAGGAAAACAATCCGCCGCAAATC
>Ga0206864_1017_pt1 | contig 65215 bp, 70 predicted proteins | sample Alteio_BWOrgCont_42_FD_152632 | JGI IMG/M metagenome (GOLD analysis project Ga0206864, IMG submission 152632) | Enriched cells from forest soil in Barre Woods Harvard Forest LTER site, Petersham, Massachusetts, United States -... | ecosystem: Environmental > Terrestrial > Soil > Temperate forest >...
CGCCCGTCGTCATAATAGGCATCTAAAAGTTCGCGGGGCGTAGCCTGCACATAGTCACCGTGCAGTGTTGCAGTCGTGTTTTCCATTGCGCCGCTCACATAATCACGCACAACAATCTGCGAATATTTGTTCCATGCAAAATCATAATTCAGCGTTTTTGAATAGAACTCTATCAATTCAGGTGTCATGCCGAATATCTGTTTGGCATAAGGTGCGTATTTCGGCTCGAGGTAGTAATTCACCTCTTTGTTGCGCCAGTGATCGTGATAAATCTTAAAATCACCAAACGCCATCATAAACAGGTAAGGCGAGTGCGGCAGCTCCATTTTCCAATCATCGGTACGTGTGCCGTCGCCATTCAATTTTTGTGATGCAAGGCGACCGTTTGACAAGGTCACATACTTGGCAGGTACGGTCATGATGATCTCGTCGGTTGTCTTCTGTTCCGGCTTGTCAATGGTTGGAAACCAGGCCGAGGAGCTTTCGGTTTCGCCCTGGGTCCATATCTGTACCGGCTTGTCTTTTTCGGCGCTGTCCGGATTGATAAAATACAAACCTTTTGCATCATTGATGGCGGCGCTGCCTTTAACCTTCAACTGGTTGGGCTTCGAAGTATAGTCGATAAAAACGGTATAGTTTTCATCGTTGTGGTACTCTTTATCCAAATGGATATTAACGGTAAGGCTGTCGTCGTAAGAGTATTTAAGCGGGATTAGCTTGCCTTCCTTAACCAGCGAAATATTTTTCAGGTCCATGCCCTTGGCATCGAGTCTTAAGCTGTCGGTAGGGTAAAAATGCGGCTTTAAAGTCACCCATTCCTTTCCGTACATATAGCACTTCTTGTAGTCGAAGCGAACTTCCAGTTTGGTGTGTACCAAATCGTTGATCTTGGGCGGCGTAGCCCTGTAAATTTTCATTAGCGGGTCATCGGCTTTTGCAGGCATTTGTGCATAAGCGGAGGATAGGGCAAGCATTGCGACAAGGCCGCTCAAAAATACCCGCCCGGGTAAATTGTTTTTCATATAACTGATTTTTTATTGATTATAGATCTTTCCTTCTTTCAAAACGAAGGTCATGTTTTTTACCGGGCACAGGCGAAAATAACCAAAGCAAACTAAATATTTTACCATATATTGTTGAACAAAGGCCGGATATTACGAAATTAAGTTAAAATTTTTCGTTCATTTAGGGTAAGACAGACGGCGGACGCGATTTGTTACACTAAGCCCGGCAAATCTTTACAGTGTTTAAAGCTTCCCGGACTAAAACGCCCGAAAAATAAAACCCCGGTGTGCCAGGCAAACCGGGGTTTATTATAGGTATAAAACTTCTTTTTAGCAATACTGGTCAAACGCATGCTTCAGGTTATCGGCAATCATCTGCGCCGGGCGGCCTTCAATCTGGTAACGCTCTATCATATGAACAAGCTTGCCGTCTTTAAATAAAGCCATCGCCGGCGACGACGGTGGATACGGCAGCATATAGGCGCGTGCCTTGTTAACGGCATCGGTCTCCATACCGGCAAACACCGTTACGAGTTTATCCGGATGCTTTTCATTTTTAACGGCTAACCTTGCTGCCGGCCGTGCATTGGCAGCGGCACATCCGCATACCGAGTTTACCATAACAAATACTGTCCCTTCGCTGTTAATAGCTTTGGTCACGTTTTCAGGATCTTTTAACTCTTCAAATCCAACACTTGTCAGTTCTTCCCGCATGGGGCTTACTAAATATTCAGGATACATCACTTCTTGTTTTTAACCAGTACAAAAGTAACAATTGAGAACAATGTTCCACCAACCATTAAGAATAATAACATTCGGCTGACTTTGGGCTTATCCGGGCAATAAACTGGTACAAAACAGTTTGGTATATTAACAAAAGGTTTATTAATAATTAATCTTGTTTTTTAACTTGTAATTACTATCTTGGCAGCCCTATTTAGTTTAAAATTTTGAGATGAAGTTCAAATCTTCTGATATCAGCACGGTAATAATTGTTAACAAAAACAGTGAGCCGAAAACACTAAGGGTCAAAACAAAACACATCAGCAGGCTAAGGCACTATGCTATCGGAATCGCATCCGTTATTGTGTTGCTGGGTGGCGTCATTGTGTATTTACGATCGCAAAACAGCAGGCAGGAAGACGAGAAAAAGCAACTGATGGCGCAGATCACAAAGCTGAAAGGCCAGGCGCCGGTGCCGGCAGCGCAGGTGAAAAGCAATGGGAATGCGCAGAATTATATTCAGTCTATAGAAGGCAAGCTGCAGAAGATCAATAACTATTTGAACAAACGCGGTTTAAAAGGATTCTCAACCAAGGGTATTGGCGGCAACGGCAATGCCGATGCGGCAAAACTTACCGACGACGAAGCCTACTCACTATACGATGAATATCTCGACCGACTGGTGCATGCAGTAGCCTTTACCCCGATGGGATACCCCCACATCAGTGCGTTGACGTCTTATTTCGGCTATCGCAGTGATCCATTTGATTCCGGAAATGCGGAGTTCCACCCCGGTATCGATTTCCAGGGCAACCGCGGCGACGCAGCCAGGAGCACAGCAAATGGCCGGGTTGTTTTTGCCGGCTGGTCTGGCGGCTATGGGAATTGCGTTCGGATAGCGCACGCAAACAATTTTGAAACACTATATGGTCATCTTTCAAGGATAAGTGTAAAAGTTGGAGACGATGTAACAGTAGGGCAAAAAATTGGCGAAGTCGGCTCAACCGGCCACTCAACCGGCACGCACCTGCATTACGAAGTACGGAAAAATGGTAAAGCAATTAATCCGATAAGTTATCTCACATTGAATAATTAAGATAAAAGGCCATGGCACTTTTTTCTAAAAAAGAACCTGTTGCACTCGATTTGCAGTCTATCTCTACGTTGTTAAGCGAAGGATCTATGTTAGATGGCAACCTCAGGGCGCCTGCCTTTGCCCGCATTGACGGACAGGTTACCGGTGATGTAATGGTTGATGAGGGCCTGATATTGGGCGAGAAAGGTTCGATACATGGGAACGTCATTACCAAGGAAATATTTATCTATGGCACGGTTACCGGCAATATCCAGGCCAGCTCAATTGAAATCAAATCAACAGGGAAAGTTTCCGGCGAGATAAGAACCCAAACGTTATCTGTTGAAAACGGCGCAATTTACAATGGCACCCTCTCGATGACCCAAAACAGTAAACTTGCCCAAAGTCAAAAATTAAGCAAACAGTACGAGCCCAAAATGATCGAAGTTTAATTTATCGATCTGATCCTTCCGGGTGAGCGACATGCAAACTGTTTATCCGATCCAAAACAATTTTGCGATAAACACAACAATCAAATGGATTATGGTTGGATTTTATAATCAAATCACCTATTTTTGTGTAAATAATTAAAAACGCTTATGTCGACAACGGAAACTGCATACGAAAAATTCAAGGTAAAAGACCTTTCCCTGGCTCAGTGGGGCCGCAAAGAAATAGAACTTGCTGAAGCCGAAATGCCGGGCCTGATCGCACTGCGCAAGGAGTATGGACCGTCAAAGGCATTAAAAGGCGCGCGTATTGCCGGATGCCTGCACATGACCATACAAACCGCTGTGTTAATCGAGACGCTGCAAGCGCTCGGAGCAGAAGTAACCTGGTCGTCATGCAATATCTTTTCAACCCAGGACCACGCCGCTGCCGCTATTGCAGCTGCCGGTACTTCTGTATACGCCTGGAAAGGTATGAACGCCGAGGAATTTGACTGGTGCATTGAGCAAACATTGTTCTTTGGTGAAGACCGTGAACCGCTAAACATGATACTGGACGACGGCGGCGATTTAACCAACATGGTACTGGACAAATACCCTGAACTGATCGCAGGCATCAAAGGCCTGTCCGAAGAAACCACCACGGGTGTTCACCGCTTGTATGAGCGTATGAAAGCGGGCACTTTGCCCATGCCGGCAATCAATGTGAATGATTCCGTTACAAAATCAAAATTCGACAATAAATATGGCTGCCGTGAGTCGCTGGTTGATGCCATTCGCCGTGCAACCGATGTAATGATGGCGGGTAAAGTAGCGGTCGTTTGCGGCTATGGCGATGTGGGCAAGGGCTCAGCTGATTCATTGCGTAATGCGGGTGTTCGTGTTATCGTTACTGAGATCGACCCAATCTGCGCTTTACAGGCGGCAATGGAAGGCTTTGAAGTGAAAAAGCTTTCTACCGCTATCCCTGAAGCCGATATTGTTGTTACCGCAACCGGAAATAAAGACATTGTGCGCGAAAAGCACTTCCGCGCGTTAAAAGATAAAGCGATCGTTTGTAACATCGGTCACTTCGATAACGAGATCGACATGGCCTGGTTAAACGGCGCTTATGGCAATACCAAGATCGAGATAAAACCACAGGTGGATAAATACACAGTTGACGGTAAGGACGTTATTGTTTTAGCCGAAGGCCGCCTGGTAAACCTGGGTTGTGCAACCGGTCACCCAAGCTTTGTAATGAGCAACTCCTTTACCAACCAAACATTGGCGCAACTGGAACTTTGGAACCACAGCGATAAATACGAAAACCAGGTTTACACGCTGCCCAAACATTTAGACGAAAAAGTAGCCCGCCTTCACCTCGAAAAGATCGGCGTTGAGTTGGAAGTATTGGATCCTGAACAGGCTGAATATATCGGTGTAACTGTTGAAGGTCCGTTTAAACCTGAATATTACCGTTATTAAGTCGAATCCCGATAGCTTTCGGGACTTAAGTCGATAGTCAGGAATCAAAAATAAAAAGGATATGGTCGGCGGATCATGTCCTTTTTGTTTAGAGATCATAGTCCTGGCCAGGCGACCACTGTACTGCGTTGCAGAGCTTTAACGGACCTCCGCGCTCTTCTGACTCAAGACTTTAGGCTTTAGGCTTTAGATTTAAGGCTATACATCGTCTTATGTTTGACGCACCACTATATATTCACCCTGTCCCCACGGGTTTTTGGCTCCGAGATCACTAAAAAATGTAAATCGATTTCTTGGTCATTCCATATCCGGTGTTTACTGCCGGGCAGAATTGATATAGATTGGCTGGCTTCAACCGGTTTGATCTCTCCTTCAATTTCAAACGTCGCCGTTCCCGATAATATGTAAAAAACCTGCTGGGCGCGTTCATGGTAATGCAATTGTTCGCTCGTCCCCGGCGGCATGCGTTCCTGTATAACGCTTAAATTATCCGAGAGCAAAAGATGCCAACCATCGCAATTGTCGCCCCAAATAAAATGTTCGGCGTTTTTAGTAGAGATGATCATATGATTTTTAAATTTTCGTGGAAAGCCCTGATCAGTTGCGCAGTAGCGCGATTATTCCAGGCGGTTATTAAAAGGCTCACCAGGTCTTCCGGTGTCACCCTGGGTAGGCTAACCAGCACATAATCGTAGTCGAGATAATGGTCGGTCACGAAAAACGTGTCCGGATCTTTGTCCATCCAAATTTCCCGTTCAAACGACTGCACAACCAGCGTTTCTCCGTCTTCTTTCATGCGGGCAAACATTTTTTTGCCCACATAAAAGCCAGGCGTCCCATAGCAGAGCTTCTCCGTAACGCCGGGCATGGGCAGCAAGGTTTGCCGCAGAAATTCCAGGTGAATATTTGGTTGCATAAAGCAAATATCGGGAGAAGATTTTAAAAACCTGCGCTAAGTAGACAGTCTTAAGTCGTCCCGATAGCTATCTGGATTCCGACTTCCGGACTTCCGAACTTTCCGACTTCCGACTTTCCGACTTTCCGACTAATCATCACTCCAACTCGCGGCAGCTAAATCCGGCGTTGTTGAGCACCGTTTCGATACGCCGGGGCGATATCCCTTTTGATTCGACCCTTAAAATACGGTCGCAATCCTCAAGGTCGAAATTCCAGTCTCCGATCCCGGTTAGACAGGTGAGCAAGGTTTTTATTTTGCTCACCTGCCGCTTCCTTTCCACGTTCGTTGCAAATACCAATATTTCCATCGTTCAGACAGGTTGTTTCACCAATTGTTCTAACAATTCATCAAGCAGTTTGTGCGCGTCATTTACGCCATATTCCATGCCGGAACTAATGATGCCATCGCGGTCTGCTACGGACCTAAAAACTGATTGAATAACGAGTTTGGTACGGTTGGCTGGTAATGCCTCAAATGTTGCGGTCTCGAGCACCACATGGCCTCGCTCGGGTAAACCTTCGAATTCAAATGTCCTGATCAGGCGTTCCGGTTCCAAAACCTCATGAATAACTCCATTAAAACAAAATTCCTGCCCCTGCGCATTGCTGTTTATGAAACGATACGAGCCGCCCGTGCGGCTGTCCATATAATCAATCTTCAGCGTCATTTCGCAGGGTGATAGCCACTGAACAAGCAGGTCGGGATCCGAAAATGCTTTAAATACCAGTTCGCGGGGAGCCTCAAACTCCCTTGTGATGAACAACTCTTGAACGCCTCTTTCGGCCGTAATTTTTGTTTGATTTTTCATAATTATTCAGTTTTATCATTGTTGTCTGTCTTTCCATGCAGTTTAACCAGCAATTCATCCAGCTTGTCTAACCGGTTTTCCCACAATTTCCTGAAATCGTCAAGCCAGTCTGCCACTTCCTCCAGATTCCGGGGCTGCACATAGCAGTACCGCTCCCTGCCCTGCTGTTTCATTGAAATAATGCTGCATTCGGCTAATATTTGTATATGCTTCGAGATGGCCTGCCGGCTAACGTCAAATCTATCTGCAACTCCGTTGGGCGTTAACGTTTGCTGGGCTACCAGGTTAATGATCTGCCGCCTGGTAGGGTCGGCTACGGCCTGGAATACGTCTCGTCTCATTTCAATTTCGATATTTGCAACCGATCATTTGCAAATATATACGCAACCGTTCGATTGCACAAGCTTTTTCACAAATTTTTTTAAAGAAAAAACCTGTAAACTCTTTGGCTTACAGGCTTCCGTACCGGCGATTCTTTTTCCGGCTTATTTAATGCCGTAGTGGTCATTCATCAGCTTTTCGAAGAGGCCGCCGGGTAATATCCTTTTTAACGGAACGGCAATAGTTTGACCCAATGCACCTATCAAATAACGATGCGAAGGACTTGACGAATCCACTATCTGGCAAATCTTTTTGCCGATTACATCGGGATTGGCGCCAACGCTTTCGTCTTTCTCCATGCTCGCAACAGCGGTATTAAATTCCTTTTCCAATTGCTCGTTTTTAAGTGGGAAAGGCACTTTATCACGGCTTTGGGTAAAATCGGTCTTAAAGTCGCCAGGGTTGATGATCACCACCTTTACGCCGGTATTGCGGAGTTCCATGCGTAAACTTTGCGAATAGCCTTCGATGGCGTATTTGGAAGCGCTGTACAATGCCTGGTAAGGCAGCCCGAACAAGCCGGCCAGCGAGCTTACGTTGATCACCAGCCCTTTTTTAGCTTCGATCATTTTAGGTATCACAGCGCTGCTTACCCGTATCACGCCAAAAAAGTTTACCTCAAATTGTTTTTTGGCATATTCCACCGGCATGGCATAAGCGGGCCCTGTTACCCCATTGCCGGCGTTGTTTACCAGCACATCAATTTTTTCTTCCGCCTTAATGATCTTATCCACTGCAGCCTTTACCGATCCATCGTCGGTTACGTCCAACTGAATTGGTTTAAACGATACCGATTTAAGTCGCGAAAGATCGCGTGAAGTACCGTAAACCGTATGGCCGGCGGCCTGTAAAGCGTTGGCTACTGATAGCCCGATACCGGACGAAGCGCCCGTAACTAAAATTACTTTGCCCATTTTTTGGTTTTATAATGATTGTATTGGAATGATTTGCTTTTGCTGCCCATAAAAATGCAAATTAATATAAAAGCGGTGAATAGTTTTTTGAAAAATTAAAAACGCACGCCTTTGTAGTTAACCCACGGATTGTTCTGCCAGGGCATTTTGTTCACCTGGTTCGATTTCAGCCTTCTCCTCGTCGGGAGAAGGCAAATTTCCAAAAAATGAATAAAAGTACCCGATCACCAATCCCGATAAAAGTCCTCCGATGTGGGCTGCGTTATCAATCCCTCCCCGTAGGCCTAAAGCCAGGTTTATACCAATAAAGAAAAGGCTGAATATTAACAATGATTTTTTGCTTTTTAAACCAATTTTATTCGTTGTTAACAGCGCGGTTAAAACACCATATAAGCCAAATATAGCACCGGATGCCCCTACACTTACCGTGGCGGGATGCCACCATATACTGGTCACGCTGGATAATACTCCGCACACCAAATAAGCTGTGGCATATTTTAATTTTCCCAAAACAGGTTCTAAAAAGATGGCTGCGAAAAAAAGGCCGTACATATTCATCAGCAAATGCATTAAGCCCCCGTGAACAAAGACGCAAGTGATCAGCCGCCACCATTGTCCTTCGGCAACTAGCGGACGAAAATCTGCCCCCCAATTCAATAGATCTCTTCCGTCAAACGAGATAAAACCCAGCCCGGCAAAAACCATCACCAAAAAGACCAGCAGGTTCAGCCCGATAATGATTGCCGTTACCTGGAAGCGACTGGCGCTATTAAATACAGACAAACTCTTAGTCGCAGAACTGATATTTGCTGCCAGCGCATTTTCGGGTAGCTTATCTATTTCAGCCGTGTTTAGTTTGGGAATCAGGATCATAATGAGCCATACCAAACCGCCTATGCCGAAAGCCTTAAATATCCAGCCAGGCGTATCGCCGTTCCTTGCTTCAAACGGCTCATTTACCGCCTCAAAAATGATGGGTTTTGCCGGGAGATTGGTAACCGTGGTGTTCAGCGCCTTCAAATAGCCTTTTTTCCGGTTGCTCATTGCTATTCTATCCAAGTAAATAAAATCATGCAGGTTTTTTCGCATAAATTCTGTATCTGCCTGTGCACCAAAGTCTCTGAATTCCTTTTCTTTTTCGTCATCACTTGCATTGTTACTTAACCCGTGAGAAAATTCAATGCCGAGCCATCCAGCGACCACTTTAGCGGAATCACTTGCATAAGCACGTATCCCTGGCGATTTGGTCCGGATAATTATTGCGCCGTCCTTTCCCCGATCTCCATAAATAGCCGTAGCAGCAGCGGGTTTTAATACCGCGAACGATGCAATATCTGAGGGCTTAATAGTTGTCAATTTCAAACTGGAGTCTCCCGGCACGCCGTCAATTACGATCAGAGGCCTTTTGCCACCCGGAATTTTAAGAGTTAGCGTACCGTCAGTTCCCGGAATGCTGTCGAAGATCGGACAGGCCACATCAATATAAAACGTTAAGTACTCACTGTTTTTCCCACTCACTTCCGATCTTTTATAAACCGCTACATGGCGCTTGTCAATAAAATACTTTTTAAGTTCGTAGTAGCGGGTCAGCGGCCTGCCTTCAATCTCGCTGATTTTGTTCAAAACGGTAAGTTGCCCTACCGCTTTTGGCAAATCAATCTGTGTTAAGATGGTCGGAGCAACCACTGCCAGCCAGGCAATACATAAGTATAAACCCGGGAGATTGCCCTTCTTGTCCCGTAAAATGAGCAGCTTTATCCTTGGTCTAAGCCAAATCAGTATTGGTATCCACGACAACGCAGCGGGCAGCCAAAAATTCACAACATCTTCGTTCAAAGGCATTTCAAGCCTGATAACAAGTATGTAATTCAATAGTGAGTAGCTTGCAATAAAACCAACAGCTACGGCTAAAAAAGGAACATAGATAAGCTTGATACGAGTTTTGAAATTTTCCATTTACTATTGGGATATAAGGCCTTATTTAGTAATATCTTCCGATCGCCGGATCATTCACAATTGCCTTCTTCAGCTCAATTGGATCGAATTTCTCTTGTTTTTGAAAAACGATCTTACCTCCAGGTTCAATAACCAGCGTTACAGGCAGAACTCCCTGCCATTTTGAGCCGACCAACGCCTCAAGCCGGGACTTGTCAACATCAGCAATATAATTGGGAAAGGACGCACGTCGTTCTTTCAGCAGGGCAGTAACTTGCTGCGTTTCTGAAATGGGGTCAATGCAAATCGACACCATTTGAAAGTCGCGTCGCCGGTACATATGGTCTATGTCCACCAAATCGCCTAATTGCGCGTTCGAAGCGGTCGACCAAAAATGGATCACCAGCAGGCTATCGGTTTTATTCGCCAATAATTTCCCTATACCTTTAGCGTTTAATGTATCAACGGTTACCGGCTCTTTAGCCCATTCAACTTCAGCTTTTTCCTTCCAATTCGCCTTTTCAGCCCATTTGATTGAGCAGCCAAACACCTTCGTGGTGGGCTCGGCCGGCATTTTACCTGCCAGCAGTGCATCCAGGGCGTTACGTGTATCCTGCACATGCGGTGTTTTGCTGGGTTTCTCCACGTCGTCGATCCGGCCGGAGTAACAAAGCTTCCTGTCTTTATTGAAGATGAAAACATGCGGCGTTGCAATCGGCCCATAAGTATGAGATACACTTTGGGTGGCTCCATCGTACAAATAAGGAAAGTTGAAATGTTTTTGCGCCGCCCGTATTTTCATCTCGTCAAAGCTGTCGCTAAGGTCGGTATAGCCCAATTCGTCAAGGCGGATAGCTTTCGGATCATTCGGCATTATGGCAACTACGGCAACGCCTTTGTCTTTATAGTCTTTGGCTATTTGTATGACACGGTCCTCATAGGCCTGTGCTGTGGGGCAATGATCGCAAGTAAAAACGATCATCAATATCGGTGAGCTCTTAAACGAACTGAGCGTATAGGTCTTTCCGTCAACTCCGGGAAGGCTGAAGTCCGGCGCCTGGGCGCCGATGGCAAGCGTGGGGTGGTCATCAGCGATGGGTTTAAATGAAAATAGCAAACTGCAAAACAGCAAAACCAGTGCGGTAAGCGGGTAAAAAGGCTTTTTCATGATGGTTTGGAATTGGATCGTCGAATTATAGGCTAAGTTAGCTTTAGCCGGGATAAATCGGAAATTTATAAGCCCAATTTTCTTTGGATATTTTATTTGGCGCGCTAAAGGCCAATCATAGTTCCTTCATCGCCGTTGGGCTTTAGCCAACGGGACGCAATACAAAAACCACTTCGGCTGCAGCCAAAATGAACTTGAGCCGGTGAACTATAAAAAATTCTTCACCCCGGGTACCTTCCTCAAAAGCCCCGAAAATAAAAATGCAACGATAACTCCGCAGGGCGCCAGCACCAGCAATTTCAGCGCCGGTTCAACGGCCCAGTCCTTTAACAGGATGGCGATAACAATCAATACCAAAGGATGAAAAACATACACGCCAAACGCATTGGCCGACATTTTTTTTAACAAAGGGGTATCAGTATTCCATTTGAATTTGGCAATGCAAAGCAACGCGACGGAAATCATAACACCCGTAATTTGTTCCCAAAGCGAATAAACTAACGAAACAGGGTTCCAGCCGCCGTTGAAATTATTAGACGGGAATTTTGCGACCAGGAACCAGACAAATATGGCCGGTAAAATCAGCAGCACCATTCCCCTCGCCATCCAGCCCATCGGCCTGCCCTGCTTCAGATCAAAATCCTCCATCCATTTATTATTCGATGCCACAATGCCAAAAATGAAAAATACGATGTACTGCGGGAAATAACCCAGTTGGAAGCCCACCGGCGATAACACCCAACCAGTGGGGAAAAGCAAGCGCACCGCGAAGCTGACCAAACCCAATAAAATACCCGCCGTTAGTAACCGGGGGTTATTGGGCCATTTAACTTTTAACAGGGTGTTTGCCCACAGCTGCTTAAAAATAAGGTATATAAAATTGAAAAGTAGTAATGCAGCCACAAACCACATCACCCCAAAATCAATCCAATGATGATACCCCGACATGTATTCAATGAAGGAGTGATGCTGCCCATAGCCATAGTGCTCAACGGTATAATTTAACACAGGTGATAGCACCAGCGAATAAAATACCAATGGCACACCGAGCCTTTTTAGCCGGTCGGCAAGGAATTTGCCGGCGCCTTTCTTTTTATAGGACGGGCTTATGAACAACGCCGACAAGAAAAAGAAAAAACCCATAAAGAACGACTGATTGGTAGCAACAAACACCGTCATGGGAAATTGGGCGCCCAGCAGGTGCGTTTTTTGCTGGTAATACCAGCTGCCGGGCGCCCCATATGTTATAAAAGAATGGTGCAGCACTACCAGGATGGTGGCCAATATTTTCAGGTGGTCGATATAAGCGATTTTTACTTTTGCCGGTCTTTCGGCAAAAGTAGCGACTGTGGCTTCAGTGTTTTCGGTTTTCATGGCGTTCACGGCAACGAATGGTTTTACAAATCAACTGACAAACAATTTGTTATGACGTTGCAATATTATACCAAAAATCACAAAGAACCATTGCCGCTTGTCAACGAGATAGGGGCTTTGGTCAAATAAAATGCCTGCTTCAACTTTACTGGCTGTCCTATATGCTATTTAAACAGATTGTTCTAAATTTAGCCATGCAAGTTTCACTGTTAAAAATAGCTATCCGGATCGGTTTGGTTACCGCAACAGCGATCGCGGTGTACGAGCTTTCAAATCTTTTATTGGTCTATCATTATTTCAACTACCAGTTTTATATAGCCGGGGTGGCCATCATCGCACTATTAACCGGTATTGCCCTTGCCAACCGTTATCACAAAGGCAAACAGGTTGCGGCACCGGCAGGCGCCGGCCCGGTTGAATCGCTTACGGCAAAAGAACTGCGGATACTGGAACTGATCAGCCAGGGAAAAAGCAACAAGGAAATTGCAGCGATCAACTATGTGGAAGTAAGCACGGTAAAAACGCATATCAACAATATTTACACTAAATTGTGCGTAAAAAACCGGAAGGACGCAGCCAGGGCTTTTCAGGAGCGTAATCTTTCATCAAAATCAACCCTTTCTCCACCCGCTGTAATTTGATTTTCATCAGCCAGATCTGCAATTTCGCAGCATGAACAAAATATACCCGCCCAGGCAGGCGATCCTTACCGGAATTATTTCAGCCTTATTCGCTATGGTAAGCTTCTCCATTTTCATCAGCCTGAACCGGCATTTTGAGTGGCAGATAAACCCGTCTTCTGCCCGAGGGATCATTGGATTGCTATCGTTGACCATACTCGGGATAGGAATCTATATTGGTATGAATGCTGTAAAATCGGCAAACGGCAAACTTTCCTACGGCCAGGCCGTCGTTACCGGCTTTTTAATTGGGTTGACAACCGGAGTCATTATGTCTCTTATAGGATTTATTTATACCAACTATATTAACCCGGGATATTGCGACTATATGCTGGCTGAAGCAAAAAAATCTATGATTACAGGAGGAAAAGACGCTCAAGAGATAGCAGATGGATTAGCCAGTCTTAAGCAACAGCTATCTCCCGCTGCGCAAATTTTCCAGGCAATGATCGGACAAACGATTGCCGGAACCGTCATTGCACTGGTAATGGGTATATCGATACGAACAAAAAATAACACATAATATCAACGCCATGCTGAAGAAAGGTGAACACATAGATGGTACGCCATCCGAGTTACAGGAACTGCTAAACCAGGATGAAGAGGCAAATGCCTTTTTTGAAAGCTTATCCAAATCTTACAGGCAGGGCTATTGCGACTGGGTGGGTTCAGCCAAACAGGAGGAAACGCGAAGGGTACGGGCAGATAAGGCGATGATCATGCTGCGGAATAAGCAGAAGACGTTAAAGACATGAAAACCAATTGCAAATGATTATAAGCTGATCGTCTTAAGTTGATAAACTAATTTAATACGGTGGTCTTAAAAATAGATACTTCTTATAACAAAGAAAATGAAAGTGTCATTAAATCAAACCATTACTTTTAGAAGTAGGTGTTAACCGCAAACTCAAATTGACTTTTAAAAATTTGCTTAAAAGGATTGATATTATTTTGCTCATAAAATATCAGCATAGCCTTTTTGTATTCGACAGAGTCTACCGTCCTGAAAGAAATAGGACAGTATTGGTTGGCTATTAATATTGCATTGCTTATTATTCTTGCGGTCCTTTTATTCCCATCATTGAAAGCCTGGATATAGGAAAGCAGCACTAAAGCAAAAAGTGATTTTTCAAATACATTTTCCCTTGAATTGACTAATTCGCACATGTCATCCAGTGCTTCGCGGATTTGATGTTCATTATCTATTGGTCTATAATTGGTACCTGTAACGCCGACCCTTCGTTGACGGATATTCCGGTCAACGCCTAAGTCTTTGATCAATATACTGTGGATATCCTCAATACTACGCACTGTTAGCGGCGTTACATAATCCGGGTTAGCAACAATAAAATTGATGGCCTCCTTATGATTCAGCAACATAGTGGCATCGTCTTTTGGTTTGCCTGTCGCTGTCTTCTGTTCCTTTAATAATCGTTCCGTTTCGAGCAGAGTGTAAGTATTCCCCTCAATCTGCGACGATTTCCAACTCAGATCTATAGCAAGTCGCTCCATCTCCTTGTCGTAAGTTGATTTTGACAAGTGCGCTACATTGTCTGTAAACTTCGCCTGCAGAGCAGTCAATTGTTGATATTCCGGTGCGGTGAACAAAACGGTACCTGATAAAATCTCAGGAATAAGGGAGAAGTTAAAGGCGCTTTTTATTTGTCTTTCATCCTGTTCCTGGTTAAAATATCCTTCGACATCAATATCATTCAGTAATTCATACGATGGACTCAGGCGATATTTTGTCCCTTTCCTTTTTCCTTCAATTATTATAAGACTGTCCGCAGAAAGTTTCTTCAGGGCGCGTTTAACAGTAGCATAACTATAAGCATGCGCTAAACCTTCGTAAATTTGTTTTGACGAAAGCAGGGGATTCGTCTTTATATAATTCAACAACTCGTCGTTCATGCCTTCTTCATATTAAGCTCATTGCACTTTCAAATGTAGCTCAAATATCCACAAAATTGAGCTCTATTTCGATAGATAATGAGCCACAAGCATTTTTTGGATATCAACCCAACAAAATTGCGGTTCAAACCAGACAGTAAATGAGCTAAAAATAAACCATGGTAAGCCTGAAAATGCCGATCTATTTAGAATCTTGTAATGAGGAACTTTATGAATACTGGTAGCAGCGTGTCCCGAAAAAACTCATTTTTAGATTTGCAACATCAAACTACTGGAGCAATGGCTTTCTTTCTGTTACAGACGAAGGTAAAAAAACGACAAACTTACTCTCCAAATACTTACCAGGGTAAAATTTGCATTCGAAAATACTTAAGCAAAATATACGCTTTAAATTTCGGATAAAATATAAAAACCTCAAGACTTTCGACTTAAGGCTTTTGACTTGATTTGTTTTCCTGCAAGGGCTCGAACCTCAATCCTCAGAGCCAGAATCTGATGTGTTACCATTACACCACAGGAAAGTTCAATAACCTTGTACGAGTTCGAATCTCGTACCGGGCTAACTGGCTGCAAATATATAAAAAGCGCGGGATTTTATAACGGGCGGTTTTGAATTTTGGCCGGTCCCCGGTTTATTTAAAAATCTTCAGTATCGAGCCCCAAAACCAGCTTTCATCCGCCCAAATCATCGCCTCCAGCGTTTTATCTACATTTTTGGCCAACTTTTGTATATCGGTAACTGATTTATTGAACGTCTTATATTCTGCGTTCTTAGTATCCCCTCTAACCTTCGACAGCTCGTCCAAAACTTTCAGCACCGGGTCAAGCTCCCTTTTGCGGCGTTCTTTAGCAACCTGCCTGGCAATATTCCAGGTATCTTTATCGGCGTAAAAATATTCTTTGCGCTCCCCGGGTCGTAATTGTTTTTCAACAAGCCCCCAATTGATTAGATCGCGAACGGTCATATTTACATTGCCTCTCGAAATACTTAATGCCTCCATTATCTCCTCGGTAGTAAGGGCCCCCGGCGTAATCAACAACAACGCATGCACCTGCGCCATCGTGCGGTTTATCCCCCATTCCGAGCCCAGTTTCCCCCAGGCTTCAATAAACTTTTGCCTCGCTTCAACCAATTCCATAAGCAAATTTAACCATGTTTATCGAACTTTCAAAACATATTGAAAGATTAGTGCGCGTCTTGCCGCGTTTGCGGGTTGTTTTTTATTACCTATTTGCCGTCTTGTCCGCAGCGTCGCGCAAAAAATACAATTCGCCCTTGTTATTTGCGTATATAAATGCCGTATATTTGATTCTCTCTTATAGAAGAAACCAATTTTTACCCCTAACTTATAAATATATTTCATCATGAAACAGGAAAATGTGTCGAGGCGCCATTTTATCGGCGTTGGCATGCTTGCCGCTGCAGGTATCGCCTTAACCTCGAAAACTTCATTTGCAAAGCCGCTTTTTGCAAAGCCCAAAACAAACTCAAAGATAAATGGAGTGCAGATAGGTGTGATCACCTACTCATTCCGAAGTATGCCCAGCAGCATCGACGATCTTTTGAAATATTGTATTGAATGCGATATCAATGCGGTGGAATTGATGGGCGACGCGGCGGAAGCCTATGCGGGAGCGCCGAAACGCGACAGCAGCGCCGACTATGCAGCAACACTTGCAACCTGGCGTGAAAGCACACTAATGGATCCATTTGTTGCTATTCGTAAAATGTTTAACGACCAGAACATCGACATTTACGCCTGGAAACCCAATGCGCTCAATGCCAAAAACACCGACGGCGAGATCACTTATGCATTCAATGCCGGAAAGGCATTGGGTTGTACCCATGTTACTGTTGAACTGCCCGAAGATCCGCTGCAAACACAACGCCTCGGCGACCTTGCAGAAAAAGCCGGTACGATGGTTGGCTACCATGCACACACCCAGGCAACTCCAACGTTATGGGATATTGCCCTTGGCCAGTCGGAACATAATGGCATTAACCTGGATATCGGACACTATGTTGCCGGTACCAGCAGCAGCCCCATCGATTTTATCAAGAAAAATCACAAACGCATTTTAAGCATGCACCTCAAGGACCGGAAGTTCAAAAACGGACCGAATATGCCATGGGGCCAGGGCGATACACCCATTAAGCAGGTTTTGGCACTGATGAAGTCTGAAGGTTACAAATTCCCCGCGACCATTGAGCAGGAATACGACATACCTGCCGGCTCCGATGCCGTGAAAGAGGTGATCAAATGCCGCGAGTATGCTGCCGCCGCTTTGGCCTGATCCTTGTACTTAAAGAAAGATTTGACAATTTTACCTTTGTCAAATCTTTCTTTTCTGGCACTAAATACCCCCTGGTATGGCACTTGCGCCAATCAATTATTTATTATATTTGATTTGTAATTGCGCGCCATGAAGGAAATAGCATTAGTAATTCACGAAGATGCCACGCTGTCTACCATCACAGGGGCCATGGATATGTTTATCCACACCAATGGGTTGTACCGGCAAACAGGGAAATCGCAGCCCTTTAAACTTATCATTGCGGGAGAAAAACCGAACAATAACCTTTTCCAGATCAATCCCCAGTTTGTTAGTTACTGCCAGTTAAGCGACTTAATAAAGCCCGACTTAATCATTGTGCCGGCATTTTATGGTGACCGCGACGTTATGCTAAAAAAACATCGCGACCTTGTCGACTGGATCAGCACCAAATACAAAAATGGTTCGGAAATAGCCAGTTTATGTTCGGGGATCTATTTTTTGGCCGAAGCAGGACTTTTGCCAGGAAGGTCGTGTACGGCCCATTGGAATGACATGGAGGACATTATCCGCCGGTATCCCGACGTGAATTTCCTCTCTGATATGGTCATCACCGACCAAGAGGGCATTTACACAAGTGGTGGCGCATTTTCATCGCTAAATCTCATTTTGTATATTATCGATAAGTTCTGCGGCAGGCAGGTCGGCATATGGGCGAGTAAAATGTTTTCGCTGGATATGGACAGGATAAGCCAGTCGCATTTTGCTGTATTTAAGGGCCAAAAGCAGCATAAGGATACAGATATCCTGAAAGCCCAGGCCTATATCGAAGAAAACCATCACCTGGCGCTCAATATGGACGACGTCGCTTGCCGCAGCAATATGAGTAAGCGGAACTTTATCCGCAGGTTTAAAAAGGCTACGCAGAATACACCATTTGAATACCTTCAGCGGGTAAAAATAGAAGCTGCCAAAAGAGCGCTGGAAAACGGCAGCCAAAATATTAACCTGTTGATGTACGACGCCGGCTACAACGACATAAAAACCTTCAGGGAAGTGTTTAAAAAGATCACCGGCCTAACACCGCAGGACTACCGCCGCAAATACAGCCGCGTAGATTTGGTGCTTAACTAATACGGCGAAGTGCTTACTGCCGTCCATCCGCCATCCACGATAATATTTTGCCCGGTTATATGGCCAGAGGCCGGCGAAACCAGGAACAATACTGTATGGGCAACATCCTCAACCGTAGCCGGCCGCCCCATCGGCGTAATACGCGACCATGTGTTTTTGTAATCCGCGTCTTCCATTGTTCGCTCCGTCAAGGTTGCGCCTGGTGCGACGGTATTGACAGTAATTTGATAAGGAGAAAGCTCAACCACGAGGCTTTTTGCCAGCATTTCAAGGGCTGCTTTGGTCATTCCGTATGCCGCAAGATCCTGGTGCGCCTGGTGACCCGTAACCGACGACATAAACAGTATTCTTCCACCGCTTTTCTGGTCGATCATCTGTTTTGCGGCCTTTTGGGCCAGAAAGAAGCTGCCATGCAAATTAAGCCGCATCACACTTTGCAACGAAGCTTCGGGGTAATTCAAAAAATCACCGAATAAAGTAATACCGGCATTGGCGATAGCGATGTCCAGCCTCCCGAACTGATGTACCGCAGCATCCACCATTTGCCCGATGAAATTCACATCAGCGGCGTCTCCCGCAATGGCATGGCAAACTCCCCCACGCGACGAAATTTCTTCCACAGCCTTCGTGACCAGGTTTTCGTTGATATCATTTATTAAAACCGAAGCACCGCACGCCGCCAGCTGCCGGGCAATTTCAAAGCCAATACCCTGGCCCGCGCCGGTGATTATTGCAGTTTTGCCGCTGAATATTGTGTTTGACATATTTTAGAATTTTTTATTTCTCGGGTTTCTTGTTTAAGCTGTCATCGGCGGTATCGTCTATATCATCCGGCTGAACATACACAGGGACATTTACGCCAGTGGGTGCAGACTTCAACCTTTCGATCTTCCCTCTGTCATCAATTTGAAAAAAGCGGTCATCTACTGTGACACGTGTTTTTTTACCCTGCTCCCTGGTATAGGTAACTTCCCGCGTGAAAAACTGGGTTTTATTGAATATTTTAAAAGACAGCCGACTGAAATCTGTGCTATAATCTTCATCACAATCTGTTTCAACCAAATAGCAAGCGGTATTTTCCCTGGTATGTCGATTGTAAACTAATAAAAACCTATAGCTGCACACCAATCCGTCGTCATTCCGAATGATTGCAATTGGAAATTCCGAGTGTGCATAATAAATGGTATCACCGGTGAATTTTGATTTTGCTGTAAAGTATCCGCTATCAATGTCCGCGTGCCTGCGTACCTGTTTAAAACTTAAATCCAATTGCGCTGCCACACTGTCGAAAAAAGTTTTTTTGTGTTTGGAATTGGCCTTTTGATTATTATGGCACGAATACCCGAGAATGACAATCACACATGCGGCTATAATTCGGAAGCCTGGTTTCATTTTCATTACTTGACCTTTTCCACCTAAATTAATGCGAATCTTTTAAAACAACTGACCCGGACGCCCCCTTCAAAAAATCCATGTCTGCGCCAAGGTGTGCTTGTTCCACATGATTTTGGTAAAGCCAAACATAGCCCCTGTTGGTTAGATCAGCCGCAGGCTGAAGCTGTTTTTTCCGGTGTGCAATTTCCTCGTCAGACAGATCCAGGCTCAGCGTGCCAGCCTCCACGTCCAAATGGATCACATCCCCGTTTTGCACGATCGCCAGCGTTCCCCCAATTGACGCTTCAGGCGAAACATGCAATACTACCGTCCCAAAACCAGTCCCGCTCATTCGCCCGTCTGATATCCTTACCATGTCCGTAACGCCTTCATCAAGCAGTTTCTTTGGAATCGACATGTTCCCAACTTCGGGCATGCCCGGGTAACCTCTCGGCCCGACATTTTTCAACACCAGGACACTTGACTCATCAACCAATAAGTCCTCATCGTCAATTTTCGCTTTGTAGTCTTCAATGTTTTCAAAAACAACCGCTTTACCGGTATGCTTCATTAAAGCGGGGCTGGCCGCCGACGGCTTCAAAACCGCGCCATCTTCGCAAAGATTACCTTTCAATACTGATATCCCCGACACCGGGTTAAATGGCGACTCCTTGCTAGCAATGATCTCCCGGTTAAAACATTCGCTGTTCCGGTAGTTTTCCTTTATCGGATTGCCGCTTACGGTGATTGCATCTTTGTGCAGATATTCGTCCAGCTCTTTCATCAAGGCGGGCAATCCCCCGGCATAATAAAAGTCTTCCATAAAATATTTGCCGGAAGGCTGGAGGTTCGCCAAAAGGGGTATCTTTTGGACGTTATTAAAATCGTCTATCGTTAACTCAATGCCGATCCTGGCTGCAATAGCCAGCAAATGGATAACAAAATTGGTAGATCCGCCAATCGCCGCATTCACCAGGATTGCATTTTCAAAGGCAGCCCTTGTCAAAACATCCGACAACTTTAAATCCTCTCTCACCATTTCAACAATCCTGTTTCCCGATAAATGAGCCAGCACCTTTCTGCGGGAATCTGCTGCCGGTATCGCGGCATTTTCGGCGAGGCTCAATCCCAATGCCTCCACCATGCAGGCCATCGTCGACGCAGTGCCCATAACGGCACAATGCCCTCTGCTGCGGGCCATACATGCCTCGGCGTCAAGAAACGCGTCATCGCTCATTTTACCTGCCCGGTAGTCTTCGGAAAACCGCCAAACGTCGGAGGTGGCAATGTCCTTTCCCCGATATTTCCCGGTAAGCATAGCGCCCCCCGACACAACGATCGCAGGCAGGTTAACGCTGCAGGCGCCCATCACTAAGGCGGGGGTTGTCTTGTCGCAGCCGCAAAGCAGCACCACCCCATCCAACGGGTTCGCGCGAATGGATTCTTCAACATCCATGCTGACCAGGTTACGGTACAACATGGCTGTTGGTTTGATCAGCGTCTCGCCCAGCGACATTACCGGAAATTCAACCGGAAAACCACCGGCCTCATATATTCCGTGTTTAACCGACTCGGCCAGCTCACGGAAATGCGCATTGCAGGGCGTCAACTCCGACCAGGTATTACAAATACCGATCACCGGCTTTCCCTGCAATTCGTGAGCAGGTATTCCCTGGTTTTTCATCCAGGCCCGGTATATAAAACCGTCCTTGCCTTTCCTGCCAAACCATTGCTGGCTTCTGAGCGCCTCCTTATCCATTTCTTTCCAATAAATTTTTCAATATTATTCATTTCCGGCGACAAAACCGGCGGAAAATGAACGGTAGATAAATGTACTATTTTCAGGGAGTCGGCGCCTTGTTTTGTCCGGGCGTAGCTAAATTTAAGCTGTCACTTCCCTAAGACGCAAATATTCAACACTTACCGCCATGAGAATTAAACGGCTTATTCGTTCACTCGCGCTGATGCTTATTCTTAGCGCCATTTCTTGCTTAACAATTAAAGCGCAGTCCACCAAGCCCCTTATGAAGGCCACCCTTCCCGGCTATCCCACATTTGTTGTAACCGACGACGCTATGATGCCCCTCGGCACTGCTCCCGGAGGCATAGTCACCCTCACGAAGGCTACCGACAACCTCGACCAGCAATTCAACACGGCAATGAAAAACAAAACCCAAATTGCCACCCTCGACCTGGTGGTCTATAATTCGAGCGGACAAAAATCCAAAACCTATCATTTTACTAAACTCGTAATACAATCACTTATCCCCAACTACAGCGGTGTGAGCGCCATTGGTTTCAAATACGATAACATGACACAGAATTAGTCTTTTTCGGAGAGGAAACACACTACGCTATTTGCGGTATAGTCCATATCTTGTGCCAAAATCCCGATCTATGAAGCTGAAGATATTGCTTGCTCTTATGCTCCCCTTATTAATTTGCCTGGCGGTATCAGCGCAGCAAAAAGCGCCGCGTTTTCGTGTCATCGCACTATACGAAAACGGCGGGCATCACATCGAATACTCAAAAGTGGCCGGTCCATGGTTGGATCAGCTCGCTGCCGACAGCAATTTCAGAATCGACTATATTCAGAATACCGACCTGATCGATTCGGCATTCTTGAGCAAATATCAATTATTCATTCAGTTAGATTACCCGCCCTATGCCTGGAAGGACAAAGCGGTAAAAGCTTTTGAAGATTACATTACCAAAGGGGGAGGCGGCTGGATAGGTTTTCACCATGCTACCCTGCTCGGCGAGTTCGACGGCTACCCGATGTGGGATTGGTTCTCGGTATTTATGGGTGGTATCGTATATAAAAACTATATCCCAACTTTCGCCAGGGCAAAAGTTAATGTGGAAGATGCGAACCATCCGGTGATGAAAGGTGTCCCCGTATCATTCATCGTCGAAAAAGAAGAATGGTATACCTACAATACAAGTCCCAGGCCAAACGTGCACGTCCTGGCCAGCGTCGACGAATCCACTTACGCGCCCGATTCGGATATAAAAATGGGCGACCATCCGGTGATCTGGACCAACCCAAACGTCGCAGCCAGGAACGTCTACATTTTTATGGGTCATTCGCCGGTATTGTTTAACAGCGACGTGTACAAAACCATTTTCCGCAATGCGATTTTTTGGGCAGCAGGGGCCGATAAGAACTGATCATCAGCTTCTGTATAACTAAAGTCTAAAAGTTTAACCGCAGAGAACACTGAGGAGACGCAGAGGCCACAGAGTCTTAATAGTTTGTCCATTTTTTCTCTGTGTTCTCTGTGCCTTCTCTGTGATCTCTGGGGTAAAAATGCACTTCTAAGAGTTATTTTAGCAGAAACATCAGCCCCTTATTTTAGACTTCTATATAACTTAAGTTATCCGCCAGCCGGCGGACTTCAGTCGCAGCTCCTTCCTGCCCCGATAGCTATCGCACTCCGACTTTCCGACTTTCGGAGTTTCGGACTTTCCGACTTCCGGACTTCCGGACTCTCCAACTAAATCTTAAACTGCGGCTTTCTCCACAGAATGATCCGCCAAATCAATTCAGCAGTGGCCAAAACCGCTATTGCAAAAATTGCCGCCCACACGGCCTGTTCCGATGACGAGAAAGCTGCGGCCATGGCTACAAAATACACCGTTACCGGCAGCAGGATCAAAACACAAAGCCCCGGAATGCCAAGCGGTATTCTGAATGGGCGGTGAACGTCAGGGGAAACCTTTCGCAGTTTTACCAATGCGATATATTCCAACGACAAACCAGCGCCATACACCGTTACGTCGATAATGAGCAGATCCATAAACGGCCAAAGTACCATAAAGCTAACAACCAATGAACAAACAATTATGGAGACATAAGGACTTTGAAATCTTGGATGCAGGCGGTTTAGCCTGTTTGGCAGCAATCCATCATCAGCCATCACCTTCGGTACCCGCGAAACCGACAGCAATACCGCAGCGTAAATGCCAATACTGCTGGCCATGCCTGCAAGGGCAATCAGCGATCCCAGCCATCTTCCGCCGATAGCAACACCAACCGACGGAAACGCTTGTTCTTTTAGGGCGCCGGTGTCTATCCCCGTCTGCTGCGAAACAAGAATGATCAGGAAATATAAAACAATAACCATTGCAAATGCTGTAAAAGTTGAATACAGGTACGATTTTACCGGGTGTTCCACTTCCTCGGCATACGTAGTAACGTTATCCCATCCGAGGCAATTCCACATTACAGTGTACAAGGCCATACCCAGCGAAGAGAACGGCACGCCCGTAAGCGTTTGCGTTGGAATGGAAGTAACTGAATGATGGGAAAACGCCAATACGAATAAAATAATGAATGGTGTTAACACCAGGCCACCAAGGATCAGCGAGGTTTTACCGACAGGCACAATACCCAGGATGTTCAGCACGGCCGACAACCAAACGAACACTAAACTGATGGGTATCCGGTAGCCGGCAAGCCAGGGAAAAAAGAAAGACGCATATGTGACGAACAGGGCAGGATAAATGGCCAGGTCGATAAATGTGTAAAGCCAGGTCCACCAGCCCTCATAAAATCCCCATCGGGTACCCAGTGCGTGCTTAACCCACCGGTAATAGCCGCCCTCCACCGGCATCATACTGTTCAGCTCCAGCACTGTCAATATCGCCGGCACGTCCCACATTAAAGGGGTTATCAGCAATATCAGGAGTGCCGCATGCTGTCCCGCATAGCTGATCAACGGCTCCAAACCATACGGCCCGCCGGAAACCGTAAAAAAAATAACCGCAACCAATTGCAGCGGCCTTATCTTTCTTAATGTTTTCGCGGTTGGCATCAGCTATAAAAGTATTGTAAATTGCTGAATTCACAATTCCGGCAAGCTCATATTTTCTTATTAAGTTTGCATCAACCAATAGGAGATTGATGAGCAAGCCCTTTAACAGGCCGATACGTGTTTTAGTTGCGAAAGTTGGGCTTGATGGACATGATCGGGGCGCCCGTATTATTGCCACCTCGCTGCGCGATGCGGGAATGGAGGTGATCTATACCGGCCTGCGCCAAACGCCCGAAATGGTGGTTAATACAGCTTTGCAGGAAGATGTTGACGCCATCGGGATTTCCATCCTTTCAGGGGCACACATGACCGTCTTCCCCAAGATCCTTGGCCTCATTAAAGAAAAGGGAATGGACGATGTACTGGTTACCGGGGGCGGCATAATTCCGCCGGATGATATGGCTGCCTTAAAAGATCAGGGTGTGGGAGAGCTTTTTCCCCCGGGAACCAACACAAAAGACATTGTTGAATACATAACAAACTGGGTTCATTTGCACCGTAATTTCTAATTGTTGCTGACCATGCCGTTTCAAAATTTACAGATCGAAAATAAAGGGCGCATACAATATATCATCGTAAACCGGGAAAGCAAGCTTAACGCCCTCAACAGCGCCACCATCGCCGAGCTGCACGATGCCTTATTAGCGGCATTTAATGATCCGGCTGTCGGCGGCGTAATTATCACCGGGGCGGGGCAAAAGGCCTTTGTTGCCGGGGCTGATATTTCGGAATTCTCGGGCGTTGATGTTAAAGGCGCGCGCGAAATAGCCCGGGGTGGGCAATCCCGCGTTTTTGATTTTATTGAAAACAGCGCCAAGCCGGTGATTGCGGCCATTAATGGCTTTGCGCTTGGTGGAGGATTAGAGCTTGCCATTGCCTGTCACATTCGGGTCGCTTCGGAAACGGCAACGATGGGCCTGCCCGAAGTAACGCTTGGCTTGATTCCGGGCTATGGCGGAACCCAGCGGCTGACCCGCCTGGTTGGCAAAGGACGGTCCCTGGAAATGATTATGACGGCTGACAGGATAACAGCATCCGAAGCCTGGCAGTATGGCCTGGTAAATCATGTGGTGAGTCAGGAAAACTTGCTGATAAAGGCTGAAGAAATATTGAACAAGATACTGCTGCGCGCGCCGTTGGCCATTTCTTCGGCAATAACAGCTGTTAACGCCGCGCAAAATGAAAACGTAAACGGCTTTGAAACCGAAATTACCGAATTTGCAAATTGCTTTGCAACAAGCGATTTTAAAGAAGGCGTAACCGCATTTTTAGAAAAAAGAAAGCCTGATTTTAAGGGCCACTGACTGTTCGCAATGAACTCGCCGGGAAATGATATTCTTTTGACTGATTTGTCACCCGGCAGGCGTTTTGTTCCTGGCCTGGGTTGTCAATGATTTTTAGTTAATTATAACTTTTCTGCCCTCTAAAACGTATGAGAGAATTAAATTTATAAATTAGCGGATTAGTATGTTAATCGACAAGCAAAATCCCATTATATAACATTATTAGCGGTATGAAAAAAATTCTCATCATTGATGATGAAGTTAACGTTGCTTTACTACTTTCAAAATTTTTGACCAGGAACGGCTTTGACGTCATGACGGCATCAAGTGGCGCTATTGGGATGGATTACCTGAAAAATGGGGACTTTGACCTTGTATTGTGCGATTTCAGGCTTGAAGATACGGACGGCAGGGAAATGCTGAAGAACATCAGAACAAATCATCCTAAAACCGGTGTTATCATCATTACCGGCTATTCCGACATAAAAATGGCGGTTGAGCTGATAAAAATGGGCGCTTACGATTACATCACCAAACCGCTTTATCCCGATGAGATATTAAACACCATCACCAAGGCGATTGAGACACACCATGCACTGGTAGAAGATAAAAGTGAACCGAATGTCCTCACTAAATCGTCCTCACGCGAAGCACGGAAACAAAACTTTAATGCGGAGTTCGTAATCGGAACCAGCCGTGTATCCCGCGAGCTATTACGCCAAATCGAACTGGTTGCGCCCACTAACTATAGCGTAATTATTAATGGCGAAAGCGGTACTGGTAAGGAATCTGTTGCAAAAAGCATCCATTTAAACAGCCCGCGTTTCGACCAGCCTTTTATCGCGATGGATTGCGGCTCATTGACCAAAGAACTGGCCGCCAGCGAATTTTTTGGCCACGAAAAAGGATCATTCACCGGTGCGCTTTATACTAAAATAGGCCATTTCGAAATGGCAAACGGCGGCACTCTGTTTTTGGACGAAGTGGGTAACTTGTCGTACGATATCCAGGCTGCATTATTAAGAACTGTACAGGAGCGAAAAGTAAAAAGAATAGGCAGTACAAAGGAGATCAACCTTGATGTTCGCATTATCATCGCAACGAACGAAAACCTCCAGGAAAGTATCCAGAAGGGCCGGTTCAGGGAAGACCTTTACCATCGCTTCAATGAGTTCAGTATTTTTATACCGCCGCTCCGTGAGCGCGGCACCGATATCATGCTGCTTGCCGACCATTTCTTAAAATTGGCCAATCACGAATTAGGCCGCAATGTCACTGCCTTTTCGCCTGAAGTGATTGAATGTTTCACAAATTACCGCTGGCAGGGGAATGTGCGCGAAATGAAAAATGTGGTGAGGAGAGCAACCCTGTTAACCGAAGGAAATGAGATCGCCATGAAGGCCCTGCCCCTTGAAATATCTAACTTTAAAATTCCGGCATTCGATTATGCCAACAATCACAGTGAGCATGCAGAAGTACGGGAAAATCGGCACGATCTTAAAAATGCAGCGCTTGAAGCCGAATATGACACCATTTTGAAAGTATTAAGGGAAGTGAATTTCAACAAAACCAAAGCCGCCGAAATCCTGAATATCGACAGGAAAACGCTGTACAATAAGATGAAGGCCATAAATATCAAATAACATGGAGGAGTCTGCAGATAATACGCCGGCTGGCGCGCAAATGGTTGATATGAATTCCTTGCGGACCTTAAGGCACGATATAAATAATCAGCTTACAAATATTGTCATCGCATTAGAGCAATTAAAATATGAAATTCCCAATCCATCCGAGGACTGCATATTTTACATCAATTCTATTTCAATTAGTTCAGCCAAGATAAATACATTGCTAAACCAGCTGGCTTAACTCGTTCGGTTCCCGCATTAAAACAGACTGTAACCAACTACAATCCTACATTTATTAGACTTCCGGACTCTCCCTCTTCCCGACTTTCGGCTTTCGACTTCCGTCTTCCGGACTTCCGGACTTCCCGACTAAATAATTACATTTACCTGTAAAACTTTTTACAGTTTTTGCGTTTTACTGTCGGGTATTTAAATAAGCCTTAATGTCAATTTTTAATTATAAACAGCGAAATAATATAGTGCTTGGCGCTATTATTGTACTTGGCTGTTTTTTAGTTTATGCACTAAGCGGTTTATTCAGTTCCATCCTCGGCGCTATTGTACTCTTCACCATTAGTCGTCCCGCATATATCTTTCTCGTCGAAAAAAAGCATTGGAACCGTTCCCTGGTCGCTGTTATGGTTATCCTCACATCGCTCATCGTCATCATAATTCCGCTGATGTCGCTTTGTATCATGGCGGTAAGTAAAATTAGCAGCATAAACCGCAATTCTTTCAACCTGCAAACGTGGATCGATAAGATCGACGATTATGCGGGCTATAATTTTCATCAGCCGCATTTTGCCGAAAACACGATGCAAAAGCTCGGCACATTTGCAACGGATCTTTTTCCCTCTATTTTGGGTAGCGCGGCAAATATCCTGGTCACCCTGTTGGTGATGTATTTTCTCCTATACTTTATGCTTGTTCAAATGCGCGAGTTCGAAGCTGCTTTATTAAAATATGCACCCTTCCGCGAACAGCATGCGATACGGTTTGCTGTGGCTCTGAGAAACGCAACCTATTCCAATGTATTGGGACAGGGCATCATAGCCATCGTACAGGGCACGCTGCTGGCCAACGGTTTCCTGATATTCGGCCTGCCCGACCCGGTTTTTTGGGGAGTAATTGGCGCTTTTATTTCATTTTTGCCGGTTGTTGGCGCACCAACGCTCTCTATCCCTGCAAGTATTATCCTGTTTGTACAAGGTCACACATTAAAAGGGGTGTTATTGCTGCTATATGGACTGCTGTTTATTGGCAACGTCGACAGCTTCTTGAGGATGCTCATCAACCGGCGGATTGCCAATACCCATCCACTCATCACCATAATCGGTGTGTTGATCGGTATCCCGCTATTTGGCATAACAGGACTGGTTTTTGGCCCCTTGCTGCTTTCTTATTTCTTATTATTGCTTGAAATTTACGAAACCAACCGGATGGCGGCCGATAGGCTGGAGCGAATCCGAACAGGGCCGTAGGGCAAAAAATCATTATCTTTGTAAACACAAACCAAACCGCGTTTACAGGCTACGGGTGTAATAACTTTACCAAACAGCCCAAACCGTAACATTTAGGCGGAAATTTGATCATATTAAAAACAATTAGTCGATAATTAAATTAATAAATCTATGAGTGATAACACAAAAGTAGTTGCTGCTTTGCTGGTAGGGCTGGCAGCCGGCGCCGCACTGGGCATATTGTTTGCACCCGACAAGGGGAACGAGACCCGCGATAAACTTTCTGAATCGTTAAAAAACCTCGGCGATTCTATAAAGGAGACCGCCTCAAAGGAAATTGAAAACCTGTTAGCCATTAAAGACAAAGTGGTCGACAACATTAAATCAAAGATCAGTGGAGTGGAACAAGAGTATCAGGATGATCTTGAACATGCGTAATATTAGTTGAAGGTCTTAGGTCTCAAGTCCTCATCAGGATCGGCTCGAGACTTAAGACTTACGGCTTAAGCCTAACAAAATGGAACCAAAAAACGATACAACGCCGCCATCGATTATTGAACAATTAAAAGAGTATGCCGAAACGCGGATAAAACTGGCTAAGTACCAGGCCATTGACACCGGCACTTCTATTGCTGCCGGCCTCATCGCCGATGTGGTCATTGTGATTACCCTGTCAATGGCTTTCATTTTCGCCAGTATTACGCTCGCCTATTACCTCGGCGGCCTGTTTGGCGCCATCTGGATGGGTTTTGGTTGTGTCGCGATTTTGTATTTAATAATTGCCCTTATTATTAAATACAACCGGAAATCCCTGGAGAAACCGATCGTTAACGCATTCATCCAAAAAATATTTAAAAAGTAAAAATGGATTTGATTATAAGAAATATTGATGACTTGCGTAACGAGATCGTCCTGCTGAAAGAAGCTGAACAACGGCAGGGCGCTGCCATTGGCGAGCGTTTCAAAAGCCCTGGAGCTGTATTATCAACAATAGGTTCGTTGTTTTTTAATTCCAGGGGCGGTGAAGGCAGCCAGGGCAGCAGCATATTTGATCAGGATCTCATTGGCCTTATTTCGCGGATCGTGTTGCCGTTTACTTTAAATAAAACGGTGTTCCGCAACTCAGGCTTCCTCGTAAAAACATTGGTGAGCATAGTTTCGCAGCGCGCGTCGCGCTTTATCACCGAAGATGGCGTGCTAAACTTATGGGAAAAAGCAAAAGGTCTTTTTAAAGGAAAGCCACACGAAGAAACACCCGAACACAAAGGCGTACCTCCGCTAAGTGAAACTTATTGAAAGCCGCAAAGCTATTTCGATCCCGCTTCAGACTTAAGACTTGAGACTCCGGACTTTAGACTTAATGAATGTTCCCAAATCCAAACTCCTTGTAACTGTTCAATGATTCGTCTGAACTGCTGAACGGAAAAGTATAGGTGGCCCACCAGCTTGCATAATCGGCATCTTTATCGGTTGTTGCTTCAACACGAACGCTGCGGAGCATATAAATGCCCTCGCGGCTCGTCGTTAATGTCATCTCCCCCTTGGCATCTGTCGTGTAGTTCTGCGTATATACGTTTCCACTAAGCGATTTAATATAAACTGAAACAACAGCCCCGGCCACCGGCTTTTTCATAAACCATAGCGACGCTACCATGTCCTCGCCAAATCGCTTGTTGTAGGGGTTGTCCTTCAAAACGATCTCAAAGTCGTCATCAATCTTCTTTTCATAGGCGTTCCCATCATGGTCATCAACAGAAAAAAGTGTCTTCAGGTATCGCACATATTTTTCTTTTACCCTGAATTGGTTCCCGTTTTTCACCTTGTCCGCCAGTTTATCATAACCAAGCTGCGTCAGGAAATCAGCGTAGGTATCCCGCGAATAATTGCTGTGGCCAACGCCCGTTACCGCCGACACAACATTCTGTCCGCTCAGTTCCACAGGATAGTTTTGCAGCAGGCTTGCGCTGTCTTTTGCAAAAGCGCTTAGGTCTACCTTTTTTTTACCATTGTAAAGCACAAACGAACTAAGCTTTGCCGCCGGGTAGCCGATCTCGTCCTGCTTAATAAACACGTCGCCCTCCAGCAAATGCAGATTAAGCTTATCGCCTTTGTGCAAAAAGAAAGCCTCAGGTAACATAAAAAAGTCGTGTGTTGCCGCTGCCAGCAGCACAACAGCGGGTAATATGAGCAAGGTTTGGTAAATGCGTTTCATCATATGTTGTCAGTCATCGTATTTTAAGTCCAGGGGTAACACTACGCAGCTGGCTCACCCACCGTCGTTGTAAACGGTAAGGTTAATAAAAGTATTTCAAAACAAAGATAGTTTCATCATTTTGTTACTGAAAATCTATTTTACCTGGCGCCGAATCGAAACACTATTACCCGGCAACAAACCGCGTAACCGATTATCAATTTTTCGATGACATATATCGCAAAGCTGCAACAGTTAATTCCCGGGCCTTTAACCGGCTCCTCCGGAGCCCCCTGTTTATAGAAACAGAAGACTAAAAGCTTAGGGCTCCATTAGGAGCCTCCTCTGTCAAGCCTGCTTTTTGACAAGTTATTCAAGGCCATTTCAATGTGTTTATTCTTCGGGAATATGCGATGCCAATGATAACAATAAAAAAACTTCTTAGTTTTGGAGGATGATTTTCGACAGGAAAAACCTGACCAATAACCAGCTGATAGACCTTTACGCCAAACTGCTGCGGCCCCGCATGATCGAGGAGAAAATGCTGATCCTCCTTCGGCAGGGCCGTATTGGCAAGTGGTTCTCGGGTATCGGCCAGGAAGCTATTGCAATCGGCAGTACAATGGCCATGAATAATGACGAATACATCCTGCCTATGCACCGCAACCTGGGGGTGTTCACCGCCCGCGATATCCCCCTCGCCCGCCTGATGGGACAATGGCAGGGCAAGGCTTCAGGATTTACCAAAGGCCGCGACCGTTCCTTTCATTTCGGCACGCAGGAACACAAAATAATAGGCATGATATCGCACCTGGGACCGCAGTTGGCCCTGGCGGATGGGATTGCTTTAGCTGATGTATTGAGCAAACGCAACAAAGCAACATTGGTATTTACGGGCGAAGGGGCCACCAGCGAAGGCGATTTTCACGAAGCATTGAATATTGCCGCGGTTTGGAACCTGCCTGTTATATTCCTGGTGGAAAACAACGGATATGGCCTCTCCACCCCGGTGAACGAGCAATATAAAGCGCGCTACCTTGTCGACAAAGCCATTGGCTACGGCATGGAAGGCCGTCGTATCGACGGAAATAATGTTTTGGAAGTTTACCACACCATCCATGAACTGGCTGCCGCCATGCGCCAAAATCCTAAGCCTGTTTTGGTTGAGTGCATGACGTTCAGGATGCGTGGACATGAGGAAGCGTCGGGCACCAAATATGTGCCGCAATATCTTTTCGACTTCTGGAAAGAAAAGGATCCACTCAGCAATTACGAAAAATACCTGCTCGAGGAACATATATTACGGGAGGAATGGCTGCCGAAAATGCGTGCTGAATTCACCGCTCAAATGGAGGCCGATATTGAAAAAGTATTCAGCGAGGCTGACATTATTCCCGATACCGGACTGGAGCTGGCCGATGTGTACAAACCATTTACTCCGCCCGTGGCAACTCCTGCAAAAAACAAAACTGTTAAACGTTATATCGACGCGATAAGCGACGCCCTTCGCGAAAGTATGCGTAAACACGAAAACCTGGTCATCATGGGCCAGGATATTGCCGAGTATGGCGGCGCCTTCAAGATCACCCAGGGTTTCGTGGATGAGTTTGGCAAAGAAAGGGTGCGGAACACACCGATATGTGAATCGGGCGTGGTTGGTGCAGCAATGGGGCTTGCCCTTAACGGGTATAAGGCCGTGATGGAGATGCAATTTGCCGATTTTGTGACCTGCGGTTTCAACCAGGTAGTAAATAATCTAGCCAAAACCTATTACCGCTGGGAACAAGCCGTTGACGTAGTAATACGCATGCCCGCTGGCGCAGGTACCGGCGCCGGTCCGTTCCATTCGCAAAGCAATGAGGCCTGGTTTACAAAAACCCCGGGGTTAAAAGTAGTTTACCCTGCATTTCCCGATGATGCCAAAGGCCTGCTGATGGCAGCAATTGACGATCCGAACCCGGTTATTTATTTTGAACATAAATACCTCTACCGTAGTAACAGCGGCGAGGTACCCGAAGGTGAATATTACGTGGAGATCGGCAAGGCAAATATTGTCACGGAAGGTGACCTTGCCACCATCGTCACTTATGGCCTTGGTGTGCACTGGGCGCTTGAATATGCAGCCAATAATCCAAATCTCACTATCGAAATCATCGATCTGCGCAGCCTGCAGCCCTGGGATAAGGAAGCCGTTGAAAAAAGTGTCTTCAAAACGGGCCGGGTATTGATACTGCACGAAGACACGCTGACCAATGGATTCGGGGCCGAAATAGCCGCTCACATAGCCGAGCATTGCTTCAAATTCCTTGATGCACCCATAATGCGCTGCGCCAGCCTCGACACGGCAATACCCATGAATAAAGCCCTGGAGGATCAGTTTTTGGCAAAAGCCCGCTTAGCGGGGACAATGGACAAATTGTTGGCTTATTAACGACCTACGGGAGCATTGAATAATTCCCGTACCGTATAAAGGGTCGGGTTAAAAAAATAAAACCTTTCGATTGCCAATTGTTTATTAAGAAACAAAAAAAATCATGAATCCTTACCAGCAAAAGTGGATAGAAGTCTTGCAAAACGCCCATATTCCCGGATGGGAGATTAAACCCGAGGAGGAAGATATTTATGTCGAAATGCCGAATATCGCCGACTTGAAGCTAATTCGCGACAATTTACCCCAAACGCTTGGCCTGATCTCGTTGGATATAGATCAACCCAAACAACGGCTTAAATTTCTGTTCCATAATGGATACGAACATTTCGAATACATCCTTAACCCCGAGACCGCCGATTTAGATAAACCTTAGTACCAAAAAAAAATCCATCGGCCGCTATAGCCTTTCTCAATCGCCGCAACAATATTTCAACCGCGTTGCTATAGCTATAAACGAAGAAAGTGGCGAGTGGAGTTTAATTCGCCCTAATCAATTCGTGGAATTCGATCTAATTCTTGAAATTCGTGTAAATCAAAATCCGACATCGAACATCCGACATCCGAAATCGGTGTAATCAAAATAAAATCGGTGTAATCAAAAAAGAATAAACTTATCCATCTGCTCATCTGTAAACTCGACAGTATCCTTTTTATAAAGGTTATTGTTTGCGTCCATCTCTTCTTTTATAGATGCAATATGAATTTTCAGCGGCATTACGTGTAAATTCAAATAATGGCAAACACCTGTAAAATGATCGATGCCCCTGATGTTGCCGTACTTTCCCGAAGAAACGCCCGTTAACGCAGCCTTTTTATCATAAAAACTTTCCGGGAAACTGCATGCATCTATAAAGGCTTTCAGCACGCCCGGATAGCTCCCATTATACTCGGGGATAACAAACAGAAATTTATCAGTATCCGTAACAATTTTTTGTATGGGTTCAAATTCTGCGCTCCGCTTGCCGTACAGATCACTTTCAATCAGGGTAGCGGGCAACCGGTCTAATGAAAGCAGGCCCGCTTCCAGTCCTTTTTCAGCAAGCCTCTTCTGATAATATTTTGCAAGCTTCAGCGTCCAGCTCCCCGGCCGGTTAGTCGACGATATGATGGTAACCATTTGGTATTCGTATTATTGTTCGTAGCTATTTCAGGTGCATTTGCAAAAAAGACACCTAAAGGTCAACCTTCTACATAACCAAAGTCTAAAAGTTTAACCACGGAGCACGGAGGAGGCATAGAGGCCATGGAGTGTTAATAGTTTGTCCATTTTTTCTCTGTGTTCTCTGTGCATTCTTTGCGGTCTCTGTGGTTAAAACTAAATTGCTTTTCTTACAGTTATTTTAGTCGAAACATCAGGCCCTTATTTTACACTTCCAGCAAAGTAAATCAATATTTGGAAGATACGATGTGCAACACCATAATTTAACAGCCGCCATCGCTCCCGGCCCATTTTGTTTGTAAATTAAGCAAAGGTGTGGATTTCTCGGCCGCTTTAAATATGTATCTTTGTACCGGACATAATACAAGGCTAATACTTGTTTATTTATCCTGTTTTTCGATTTCCCCGGAAACCTTTTTATAAATTATTTTATATAAAATGAGTAAAATTATTGCTTTGGCCAACCAGAAAGGTGGTGTTGGTAAAACCACATCTTCTATCAACCTGGCTGCGAGTTTAGCGGTGCTGGAGTACAAGACATTACTGGTGGATGCCGACCCGCAAGCCAACTCCACTTCGGGTATCGGGTTTGATCCGCGTAACATAAAAAACAGCATTTACGAATGCATCATCAACAATGTCGATCCCCGCGAGGCTATTCAAAAGACGGAAACACCAAATCTCGACCTGTTGCCCGCACACATCGACCTGGTAGGCGCCGAGATCGAAATGATCAACCTTGACGACCGCGAGTATAAAATGAGATCGGTGCTTGACATGGTGAGGAAAGACTATGATTTTATCATTATCGATTGCTCCCCGTCATTAGGCCTTATTACAATAAACGCTTTAACCGCCGCCGATTCGGTGATTATCCCCGTGCAGTGCGAATATTTTGCATTGGAGGGATTGGGCAAGCTGCTAAACACCATAAAGATCGTTCAGTCCAGGCTGAATCCCAACCTCGAGATAGAAGGCATATTGCTTACTATGTACGACGTTCGCTTGCGCCTGTCAAACCAGGTTGTTGAAGAAGTACGCACCCATTTTGAGGACATGGTTTTTGATACGATCATCCAGCGCAACACCCGCCTTAGCGAAGCCCCAAGCTTTGGCATATCAGTCATTATGCATGACGCCACCAGTAAAGGGGCCATCAACTATCTTAATCTCGCCCGCGAAGTAATTAGAAAGAACGGCTTGGTTAAAACCGAACCGGAAGTGGATATAGAAACCGTTTAAAATGAGCGCAGAAAAAAGAAACGCACTGGGAAGAGGATTAAGCGCACTGCTGAATGATTCTGAAACCGTAAACCACAATAAACCAAGTGTTCCAGCTACGTCCGGGTTAGACAGCCCGGGCTCGGTAAATGAGATCAGGCTGGCCGAGATTGAAACAAACCCCTTTCAGCCCCGTACTGATTTTGATGAACAGGCCTTGGCCGAGCTCGCCGATTCGATAAAGCTGCAGGGGCTCATTCAGCCCATTACGGTAAGGCGGCTAAGTTCGCATAGCTACCAGCTGATATCGGGCGAACGGCGTTTCCGTGCCGCTAAGTTGGCTGGGTTAACCCAAATACCCGCGTACGTACGCACCGCCAATGATCAGCAAATGCTGGAAATGGCGCTTATTGAAAATATCCAGCGCGAAAATCTCAATGCCATCGAGGTGGCCCTGAGCTTCCAGCGGATGATTGAGGAATGCCATTTGAAACAGGAGGAGTTGGGCGATCGGGTAAGTAAAAACCGGTCAACAGTAACCAATTACCTCCGGCTTTTGAGATTGCCCCCATCTATACAGGCTTCCGTGCGCGACGGGCAATTGACCATGGGTCATGCAAAAGCCCTGCTCACCATCGGGGACCCGGCCAAACAAATATTTTACCACCAGCATATTATAAACGAAGGTTTATCCGTTCGTATGGCGGAAGACCTGGTACGCGAGTCGTTGAAGGCGCCTGTTCAGAAAAACAAAAAGCCGTCCGACCCTGTTTCATTCCAGGTCCAAAAGATACAGGATGACCTGGCGTCAAAATTTAGTACCAGGGTTAAGCTAAAAGTGAATAGCCAGGGGAAAGGAAGTATCGAGATACCTTTTCTGTCGCAGGACGACCTGGGACGTATCCTCGAGATTATGGATTGGTAAAATTTGCTTGCCGCAAGGTAAGCGCGTATATTAAAACATGTGTAAACAACTGCTTTTCATCAGCATAATTGTGCTTTCCGCCTTAAGTGCTTTAGCCCAACAACCTGATACAACTTCCAAAGCGGCGAAAAAGGCAAGCAGCAAAGATACGCTGGTCTCCACAAAAAACGACAGCCTGAACGCCCGCAAATTTAAGCCGAAACCAAAACCGGAAAAGGTTTATCACCCGGATAGTACACACGATCCTCATAAAGCCATAATGCGTTCCTTAATGGTTCCCGGATGGGGTCAGATCTATAACCACAGCTGGTGGAAAGTTCCTGTTATTTACGCCGGCTTAGGTCTGTTGGTGGATGCTGTCATATTTAATGACACATATTACAGTGAGTTTCTGCAGCTTTCAAAGTACCGGGAGTATGGTATTACGCCGGTACTGGGTCAGAGCTATTATGCACAGGCAATTGCTTATCAGACCCAACCCGACCAGGCCATTTACGACGCCGAGGAAGCATATCGGCGCAACAGGGACTTGTGTATTTTGGGTTTTGTCGGCGCCTGGGGAATAAACGTTCTCGACGCTTATATCGATGCCAAGTTTATACGCAGTTACAGCGTCGATACCAATTTTACCATGAAGATTTCGCCAGGTCTGTTCAATCAACCTTCCTTCGCATTAAATACTGCACCCACCTATATTCCGGGGATAAAAATTACCTTTGCATTTTGATAAAACCTTTACCGGAATTGCTGGTATTTACCTCGTTAGAATGTATTGAAAATGAAAATTGCTTTATTGGGTTACGGAAAAATGGGGAAGATCGTTGAGCGGATCGCGACCGACCGCCAGCACGAAATTATCCTGAAGATCGATCAGGACAATCAACATGATTTCACGCCCGAAAACCTGGGCCGCGCCGATGTGGCAATAGAATTCAGCACACCAGGAACTGTCATCGGCAATATTGAACGATGTTTTGAAGCCGGTGTTCCTGTGGTTGTGGGTACAACGGGTTGGTACGATAAAATTCCGCAGGTAAAACAAATATGCAACGCCGGTGATCATTCCCTGGTGTTTGCCTCAAACTTTAGCGTGGGTGTAAATGTGTTTTTCCACGTTAACAAATTGCTGGCCGAACTGATGGATAAATACCCGTACTATGATGTGCAGGTAGAAGAAATTCACCATACCCAAAAGCTGGATTCGCCAAGTGGCACAGCTATTACCATTGCCGAAGGGATCATCGAAAACCTTTCCTCAAAAAATAGCTGGGTAAACGTATTGAGTGTGGATGGCACGGAAGCCCCCGGCGAAAATTTTAGTGGTGAGCAGTTGTTGATCGAATCATTCCGTATGGATAATGTGCCCGGCACCCATACTGTGATATACGACTCGGAAGTCGACTGCCTTGAGTTTAAACACACCGCCCACAACCGCAACGGTTTTGCATTAGGTGCGGTGATGGCTGCGGAATGGATCAAGGACAAAAAAGGCTTTCATTCCGTGGAAGATATGTTTGATTTTAGCCTTAAATAATTTTATTATTCGCAATATTGCAAAATGAATTGGAAATTCTGGAACAAGAAAAAAGCCGCGCCAAAGAAAGTTAAAAAAAAGAAAAGCAAAACCCGTGAATGGGTCGATGCTATTGTCTTTGCCGTAATTGCAGCTACATTGATACGTACTTTTTTTATCGAAGCATATGTCATCCCCACCCCCTCGATGGAACGTTCGCTCCTCGTCGGGGATTTTCTATTTGTGAGCAAGATAAACTACGGCGCACGCACGCCCATGACACCCATAGCGTTCCCCTTTGCCCATCATACCATGCCGCTCTTCGGTACTAAAGCTTATTGGGATGGCTGGGAACTGCCTTATTACAGGTTGCCCGGCCTGCAAAGTATAAAAAGGGGCGATGTGGTGGTGTTCAACTATCCTGCCGATACGATCAATAATCGCCCGGTTGATAAACGCGAAAACTATATCAAGCGCTGCCAGGGAATATCGGGCGATACATTGAGCGTAGTAAAAGCCCAGGTTTATGTGAATGGTAAGGCTGCGCCAAATCCGCCCGGCGAAGAAATGGAATACAGTTATCAAACTACCGGGGAAGGCTTAAACCCTGAAATTTTGGATGAGCTGCACGTTACTACTTATGAAGGCCACGAGTACCCTGCCATGACCCAGGAATCTGCCAACACCATGAAGAGCTATTCAAATGTAAAGAATTTTATGCCGGCCGAAACCCCAAAGGGCGTTTCGGAGGATGTTTTCCCCCGCGGCGGTGTAAGCCCTATACACGTAATGTTAACTAAAACTTTGCCTGATTACCATTGGAACGTAGATAACTACGGCCCCATCATCATACCCAAAAAAGGCTGGACAGTCAAGCTCGACAGCCTGACCTTCCCGATCTACGAACGGGCAATTGAAGTTTATGAAAACAACAAGCTGGAAGTAAAGAGCGGCCAGATATTCATCAACGGCAAACAAACCGATACCTACACCTTCAAGATGAATTACTACTGGATGATGGGCGATAACCGCCATGATTCGGAAGATTCGCGCTATTGGGGCTTTGTGCCCGAGGACCATATTGTTGGTAAGGCCCTGTTCATCTGGATGAGCTGGGACGACAATGCCTCCTTCTTCGGAAAAATACGCTGGAGCAGGTTGCTGAACGGTATTCACTAATGAAGGCTGATCAAATTGACCAAAGGTAATATAACGATCGCTTCAATTCAATCTGCTCCGCCGGCTGGCGGACAAAACGTTTGTAGCAAAAACCAAAAAATACAATAATACCCGCTAGCTAGCGGGCTACCCAATTGGAGATTGATCAAGTTCCGCACACTCGCCTGCGATGCCGCAAACGTTTCATCGCATCTACCCCATTAAATCAAAGCTTCTCAATCCCAAATCTTTCCGCCAACCCGTTCAAATCGACTAATACCGCATCGACGATCGGTATGCCATTCTCTTTTCGCTCTGCCTCTGCTTCAAGCTCCGGTTCGCCGGGAATGATCACTTTTTGATCCGGATCCGTCGTCGAAGCCGATTTAAAACGATGGATCCAATTATCCATATGCGTTTTAAATTCCTCAACCGGTCGGAAGCCATCTACGCGCATGGCGCCCACAAAATGCCCAATCCCCAAACCAACCGGGTCGTCGGACGGCTCCAAAAATGCCACGAAAGGAGGCACCCACGGCCCATAATTTGCGCCGGATAAAACAGCCGACAAAATATCTACCGTGGCGCTAAGCCCAAAACCCTTGTGGCTGCCATGTTCCCAGTCGCCGCCCAAAGGCAATAACGAACCCCCGTTTTTTAAGGCATGCGGATCGGTAGTAAAATTGCCGTTTGCATCCTGTATCCATCCTTCAGGCACGTGTATGCCTTTACGCTGCGCAATTTCCAGCTTGCCATTGGCAGCGGCTGATGTAGCCATATCTACCACCACCGGCGGATATTTTCCCGCAGGGAAGGCATAGCACATGGGGTTGGTTCCCAACAAACGCTCGTTTGAAAAAGTAGGCGCAACAAGCGGGCTGGCATTCGTCATAGCAAAGCCGATCATATCCTTTTCAACAGCCATCAATGCATGATAACCCGCAATTCCGAAATGGTTCGAGTTTCGCACCGACACCCAACCTGATCCATATTGATCAGCTTTCTGAATAGCCAGCTTCATCGCAAATGGCGCAACCACCAAACCCAGGCCTGCATCCCCGTCTACAGTTGCCGTAGTTGGTGTTTCATGAACAATGGTGATATTTGGTTTACTGTTGATGCGACTTTTCTTCCATAGGCGCACATACCCCACTAAACGGGCCACACCATGTGAATCAATGCCACGCAGGTCCGCCTGGAGCAAAACATCGGCAGCAAGGGCAGCGTGTTCTTCGCTGCAGCCCATCGCCAGGAAAATATTTTGGGTGAAGGAACGAAGGGAAGATTCGGAAACAACCATCCGCCAAACTTACGAAGTTTCCAAAACTTCGTAAGTTTTTGGGTAACCTTTATTGATGTGGATTGCAAGACTTGCATATGGTAAACTCTCCTTCAAATTTCGGGAACCCGTTCTCTTTAAAAAATTCCTTTAGCTTATTAATATCGCTTGATCCAAATTTGTCATGGTTTCTCTCTGTAAAAACACCCGGAGCCAAAGATATATATGAAGTAATATGGTGACATATCGATGTGTGTAAAACAAATTTTCTCGGGTGCTTCTTAGTTGTATTTACAACAAAACAGTTTGAATTATTCTTGATCCAATCCTGGTATTCACTGTCGCTTTTAAACTCCACAATTGCCATGTCGAATAATTGTCTTTAAATTGCAATGGTTAGATGATCTTGTTTATTCCGTCAGACCGTAACCTTAAACCCCAACAGTTCAAAATTCCGGATCGTTTTAAGCAATAGGGTATCGCAATTTTTCAAAATAACGTCCATCAATTACTCCATTGAAATCTTTAAGATGCTATAGTTTCCTCCCACATAAAAATTCCCCGAATTGTCTGCCGCTATGCTATGATAGGCGCCAAATCTCACTTCGTTCACCGGGCCGGTGAAATTAGCAGGGTCCTGCCCCCCGAAAGTGGTTACCACTGCAGCGGGAGTTATCATGCGTATCTGTTCGTTGCCGGTATCGAGTACATAAAGGTTGTTATTTCCATCTATCGCTATATCCCATATTCCGTAAAAACTGGCCGCGGCTCCGGTTCCGTTAATATCACCGCCAAGCATACTATCACTGCCGGCAAACTCAGCTATGGAACCAGCAGTAATTTTATCAACCTGCATGCCGTCTGCAATAAATACGTTGTCCGACTTATCCACCGCCAGCCCAAAAATGGCAAGGTTCGTGGCGGTTCCGTTATATACCGTCGTAACCAGGCCGGTTGTCGATAACTCCCTTACTATGCTTCCCTGGTTATCGCTGAAAAAAATGTTTCCGCTTGCATCCAGCGTTATGTAGTATGGATTGCCGTAAGCTAACGGATTCCCAGAGCCGTCCACAGTAAGGGTCGAAACCGTTCCATTGGTGGTAATTTTCCTGATGTAACCATTGTTTTTATCAGCGACATAAACATTGCCGGCCGCATCCGTAGCAACGCCCGAAGGATAACTGAAGCTGGCGGCTGTGCCGGTTCCGTCCGCATACCCGGCGGTTCCGCTACCGGCAAAGGTTGTTACAAGTCCGGCGGGCGTAATTTTTCGTATTACCTCGTTAAGTTGATCCGCCACGTAGACATTGCCTGATCCGTCTGCCGCTAAAGCAATCGTTTGAGAAAAGGAGGCGGCTGAACCTGTTCCGTTGGACGAACCGGGACCTCCACCGCCTGCCAGCAAGGTCGCTACTTCTGTTACCTGGTAGGTGAATGCAGGACCGGTAGCAGTAGCTCCATTTACAGTAACGGTTACATTGCCCGTACCGGCTGCAAGCGGTACTGTGGTATAGATCACTGTAGATGAAGCAGTTTCGACAGTAGCCTGTACGCCATTGAAAAAAACCTTGTCGTCGGCGATGGTCGTACTAAAGCCGGCGCCTTTTATCATGACCGGTGTGGTGTAATCACCAGAGGTTACGCTTAACGAAGTGATGGTTACCGAAGGACCCGTGTTAGCCGGATTAGGATTCGAACTGCTTTTTGAACAGCTCTGAAATAATGCTGATAGTAGCAGAAATACCGATATTTGGTAAGTACTGCGGATAAGGCTATTTGGTTTCATCGGTTAAAAATAACGAAACTTTTTTAATTATCAATAAAACCCGGCTGTTTTAAGCATCTTTTTTGACGGATCAATTCTGGCGGGTAAGGGATGCAATACACCATCGGGCTGAACTATTCCGTCAGCACCGTAAACTTAAAATCCAGCGGCTCAAAATTTCTTATCAGCTCATCAATAAATGGCTGCCCCCATTTCACATAGAACAACCCGAAGTTTTCACTCCGCTCCTGCAGGCTGCCATGCGGAAAAAGCGCTTTTTTTATCACTTCCACTTGTTCAAGCCGGGTGTGGTAATTGATTTTTTCAGCCTTTACCAGTTTCTTTTCCAGGCTGTCTATCGCTTTTTTAAGCCGGGCTTGCACGGCTTCGGTGGAGGGCGACAAGGTAGGATCGATCTTATGCGCGCGCAATTTTAATTTTTCAAAAACGCTGCTCAGCTCGCGCCATTCTTCCGTAAGATTCAAAGAATGCTTGCTGTGTTTTTTAACCCAGGCATTCTTAATGCCGTCGACACTCAAAAATAATTGACATGGCTCCAGTTCCATTTTGGCAACCTTTGCAGCGGTTGCTTTGTCGACAATAAGTCCGGAATTACGAAGGATCAGTATAGGAAAATCTACATGGTAGAATTCAAAGTTCGACTTCAGCTCCAGCCAGTAAACCACCTCCGCCCCGCCCCCGATATAGGCAATATTCGGCAAGAGAACTTCCTGGTAAAGGGGCCGCATCACCACGTTCGGGCTGAACCGTTCCGGGTATTGCTGTATCTCGGTCTTAAGTTCTTCTTCCGAAAAAAAGATCTCGCTGTTCAATACCTTATAAAGTCCTCCTTCAAAAACTATCCGCTCACGCAGTCCTTCCTGCAAATAAAAAAAATTGATCTCGCGCGGATTTACCTGCACGTGAACGCCCAAAGTTTCCAGTTTCTCATTGGTAGCGCTGATATGCTTAAAACTATGTTGCTCAATAATATCGCGTTCCATGATGGAGGCGAACTGTTGCTTAAATTGATGGTCGTCAGCATCGATCACTACTAAGCCATATTGACCAAAAAGAGCGTTTACGAGGTACCGTGTAGCATCGGCTAACTTATCAAAGCCGGCATAGGCATGCTCCACAATTTCGGCAAGCTCGCCGGCGTGGCGCTCAATGCCAAGGGCGCCTTTATATTGATTAAGCGCCTGGCGGATGGAATGCGGATCTATTCGCCCGGTGGCCCCCTGCGCCTCGTGCCACCAATGCACCTTCTTACCGCCAATGTTGGTATAGTTTATTTCAGCAAAATCATGGTCTTCCGAAGCCATCCAGTAAACAGGCACAAAGTTTTTGTCGGGAAATGCTTCCTTTAGCTGCCGCGAAAGTTTGATAGCCGTTACGATCTTGAAAATAAAATATAAGGGGCCAGCAAAAATGTTTAGCTGGTGACCAGTAGTGATAGTGAACGTATTTTCTGATCGCAGCAGTTCGATGTTGTCAACTGCCAGTTGGGTATGATAGGCAGATTCGAGGCCGTTTTTTTCGTATTGCGTCTTAAGTACGTTAGCGAGTATTTGCCGGTCGCCCGTTACCTTTTTATGCTCAAGCAATTCGGCAAAACCTTTCAAATCGGGCCGGTGACTATAAAACGAACGGATCTCAGGAGCATCTTCCAGGTAATCGATAACCGTTTGCGAAAAATAACCGGTGTCTTTGTAGTTTATACAGGCTGCGTCCATGTGAGAATTTCGGATTTCGGATGTTCGATTTTTCGCAATTATTTATTTTCGGCGGCGCTCAAGAAGGCTTCGCCGTTTCGGATTTATCTAATGCAGGAAGAAATCAATCGCCGAACGTTTACAACGAGGCCGAATTTAGATTTTTAATTGCTAAAAGAAAAAGGGTGCCGGTAAAACCTCTTTATTTTACAATATGACCATAAAGATCGAAGTCTTCGGCGCTGTCGATCTTTATGTTAACAAAACTGCCGATGGTGGCGTAATCCTTTTTCGCATCTATCAAAACCTCGTTATCCACCTCGGGCGAGTCAAACTCCGTCCGGCCTACAAAATAGCCGCCGTCCTTTTTATCGATCAAAACTTTATAGGTATGGCCGATCTTTTCCTGGTTTTTTTCAAACGAAATACCTTGTTGCACTTCCATTATAGCGTCAGCACGTTCTTGCTTGATAGCTTCAGGCACATCATCAACCAATGCGAAGGCATGCGTCTTTTCTTCATGCGAATAAGTGAAGCAGCCCAAACGATCAAACCGGGTTTCTTCAACCCAGGCCTGCATTTCTTCAAAGTCTTGCTCGGTCTCGCCCGGATAGCCGGTGATCAGCGTAGTTCGCATCGTTATGCCCGGCACTTTATCGCGAATGGCATTCACCAGGTCGATCGTTTTTTGTTTGGTGATGCCTCGCCGCATCGATTTAAGCATATCATCGCTGATGTGCTGTAAAGGCATATCCAGGTATTTGCAAATATTCGCCCTTTCATTCATTACATGCAATATCTCCATCGGAAACCCGGATGGATAGGCATACTGCAGCCGGATCCATTCAATACCCCCCACGTCAGACAACCGGCGTAGCAACTCATCCAAATTGCGTTTTCCGTATAGGTCGAGCCCATAATAGGTAAGGTCCTGGGCTATCAGAATAAGTTCCTTCGTCCCGTTCCTGGCAAGCTTTTCGGCATCCTTTACCAGTTTCTCAATCGGTTGCGACAAATGCTTACCCCGCATCAGCGGAATGGCGCAAAAGGAGCAGGGTCGGTTACAGCCCTCGGCAATCTTAAAATAGGCAAAGTGTGTCGGCGTGGTTAATAACCGCTCACCGATCAGTTCGTGCTTGTAATCAGCCCCAACGGACCGCAATAGGTTCCGCAGATCATTCGTGCCAAAGTAGGCGTCCACGTTTTTGATCTCTGCTTCAAGCTCCGGCTTATAGCGTTCCGACAGGCAGCCGGTAACAATCAGTTTCCCGATCTTACCCTGTTCCTTCAGATCGCTGTATTGTAAAATGGTGTCGATAGACTCCTGCTTCGCATTGTCAATAAAACCGCAGGTATTGATCACGATGATATCGTCGCTGCCAACCCTATCCGTCTCATGCACCACATCAAAATGATTGCCCTTCAGCTGCCCCATTAATATCTCAGAGTCGTAAATATTTTTGGAGCAACCCAGCGTCACTACGTTTATACGCGGCTTACTTTTTACAAACGGCTCATTTGCTGATTTTGTCCTCATTATCTCTCCATCTTTTCTTAGCGTAGTAAAATTTGAAAACTCCGGGTGGTTGATGATAAATTTTTCATCCTTCCCCTTTTTGTCATCTCGACGATAGGAGAGATCTTATACGCCATACCGGCGGACCGTGCGGGCGGTACTGTCAAATGTATAAGATTTTTCGCTTCGCTCAAGAGATAGTTTCTCCCTCGTACCTCGATCGAAATGACAAATTTGTATTGGTAGACGTTACTGTTTAAAGAGCGAGTTTACGAATGCCTGGCGATCAAACAACTGAAGATCATCCTTCCCCTCGCCAACCCCAATATACTTCACCGGTATCTTAAACTGATCCGAAATACCAATCACCACCCCACCTTTCGCCGTCCCGTCAAGCTTCGTCAAAGCCAGCGCATTTACAGCCGTTGCTTCGGTAAATTGCTTGCATTGCTCAATCGCGTTTTGCCCGGTAGAAGCATCCAGCACCAGCAATATTTCATGCGGCGCGCCGGGCACCACCTTTTGCATCACGTTTTTGATCTTGGTGAGCTCATTCATCAGCCCAACCTTGTTATGCAAACGCCCGGCCGTATCGATGATCGCCACGTCATCCTCATTAGCCACAGCAGATCGCAAGGTATCATAAGCCACAGACGCCGGGTCGGACCCCATGGCCTGGGCCACAACTTTAACACCCACGCGCTCACCCCATAGTTGTATCTGGCCAACCGCCGCTGCGCGAAAAGTATCCGCCGCGCCAATCACCACTTTGTTCCCCGCCTGTTTTAATTTATAAGCAAGCTTGCCAATAGTAGTAGTTTTGCCCACGCCATTTACGCCCACCACCATAATTACATAGGGTTTATGGCTGCCATATTCAAAGCTCGAAAAATCGTTGCTGTTATTTTCGGCCAATAGCTGCTGAATTTCATCCTTCAACAGGCCATTCAATTCCGATGTGCCCACATATTTATCGCGGGCAACGCGGGCCTGTATGCGTTCGATGATCTTGAGGGTAGTTTTTACACCCACGTCCGAGGTCACCAGTACTTCTTCCAGTTCGTCGAGCACATCATCGTCAACGGTCGATTTCCCGGCGACAACCTTTGTGATCTTGGAGAAAAAACTATCCTTGGTTTTCTCCAAACCGGTATCCAGCGCCTCTTGTTCCTGCGGCGTGCTTTCCTTCTTTTTGAAAAAATCGAATAGTCCCATTTTTTTAAATGCTATGACCTATGAGTTTTTTCAGCTTTGGTCTTTCTGCTTTCAGCTAAATCCGGCTATGAACCATGAACCTTTTCCAGCTTTGGTCTTTCTGCTTTCAGCTTTCAGCCAAATCCGGCCATGAACCATGAACCCTCGCACACCATAACCTTCCATCAACAAAAAAGCCTTCCCGTAAACACAAGATGGCTTTATATTTTTGAAAGAAAATAACCCCTGTTATTTTCCGGAAATAGCATCCTTAATGTTATCATTAGGCACAATTTGCTCCTTGAAACTGTAAGCCCCTGTGCGTGGCGACCTAACCATGGTAATCACCTTCGAGTAATCTTTGCCTTTGCTTGTCTTCAGTGTTGCAACTACTTTCTTTGCCATCGCTTTTTAGTTTTTTTTTATTGAGTTTTGAATTAGTGATTGGATTTCACTTTACGTAAGCTACTCACCATTGACCACTCACCACTCACTATATTATTTAATCTCCTTATGAACAGTCACCTTGCGTAAAACCGGGTTGAATTTCTTCAATTCAAGCCTTTCAGTGGTGTTCTTTTTGTTCTTGGTGGTAATATAACGCGACATACCCGGCATACCACTTGTTTTATGCTCGGTGCACTCTAATATTACCTGTACCCTGTTGCCTTTCTTAGCCATCTCTTTTTTATTTTTTGAGGTAGTAATTCTGCGACCTGGCGATTTAACTGGTGTCGGCTTTTCAACCTAATCAACCAAATCAACAACTCACCCAATCAACTACTATATATATCCCTTTTTTACAAATTTATTGATACAGGCGCTGATACCATTCTTGCTGATGGTTTTTATCGCCGAAGTGGAAACCTTTAAGGTGATCCATTTATCTTCTTCAGGAATATAAAACTTCTTAAGCTTTAAATTGGGATGAAACCTGCGCTTGGTTTTAACATTCGAGTTCGAAACGTTATTACCAACCAAAGATCCTTTTCCTGTTAGATCGCAAATTCTTGACATGACAAATCTTTTTTATTCTTTCCCTTTTCCGAAAAGAGTTTGCAAATATCAGGTTTTTAAGTGAAAAAGGCAATAGCGGGATGAAAAATATTTTTGGGGAAGTCCGAAAGTCGGTAAAGTCCGGAAGTCCGAAAGAAATAGCGTAAAAATTTAAACGCGGAGAGCACTAAGACGGCGCAAAGACGCGATGCTGCCAAACGCTATAAATCAATGTTTTGAAACGAACTTTTTCGGTTGCGGGTGGAAGTTTGAGTTAATTGGTGTCGTTGTTGACCCATTATATAACGACGCAGCGGTCTTCTACAAAAAATTCGGATTTATCCTGATGCCTGACAGTAGAAAAATGTTCCTCCCGATGGCTGATGTGGCGTTGTTGGGGTTGTAAAATTGTACTGTTGAGGTTGGCCTGTCAGGAGCACGAGGTACGCCACCTCTTTTGGGTTGCGCTGCATCTAGCGTTTGAAAAAGGGGAAACTATATCTCGTAATAGTAATTACTTTTGAAAAATAACATGTGATATGCTGAGCGCTAATCAAAAAGAAGAATTTGCTTCCCTACGAGTTGAAATTATGGATCTAAATGTATTGGTTTATTTTTTTTTGAAGAAAATAAATCGATATTGTCATTTATGGAGAACAACTACACGTGAATATATACTTGAAGAACTAATTGCGTTGCGATACATGGAAAATGGAATTATTCTGCATTTGACAAACTTGGATGATGATAGCGATAATTCTCAGTATTCGTTCAGAGCAGCGGCCAAAAGCTTCAATAAAGTTAGCAAAGATCCTAAATTGGTTCATGACCTCAAAGAGACCCTAAAGACTTATAGGAAAAATCTTAATTATCTAAAAGTTGAGTATAGAAACCAACGGATCGCCCATCTGAATTATGAAAAAGATTTACATTTTGACGAGTTTTTACAGTTTGAGAAAATGCTGCTTCCATTAATAATGGAAGTTAATGAAATCGCCGACCAACTTTGGGGTGAAAAAGTAAATGTAAGATTTCGGCTCGGTTCTTTGGAGGGCGTGCTGGATTTTAGAAAAGATGAAGCCAATTATAAAAGCGATAGAAATGAAATTCAAGGGTTTTACTAATATTTATAATCGTAAGTAGACAGCAGCGCTGGTTATCGCGACATAGTCGTGCCAGATTGGGTAACTTACTTTCAAAATCGCGCCGTAATAAATTAACCCTTCAAATTTGGAATACAATTAAAGAAAAATGGCATATAACTCAGATGTATTTTATCAAAAAGGGCTTGACTCTCTTAAACAAAGAGATTATCCGAACGCTATCAATTGTTTTACAGAAGTATTAAAAATAGAAAAATCAAGTAGCGGCTACTCTAATAGGGCATTTGCCTACTATAATTTGGGTAAGAAAGATTTAGCGAAATTAGATTTTGAGAGATCAATAGAAGAAATTAAAGGTATTCTAGATAAATCCAAGGATAAAGACCCTATTACGTATGACAAATGTTTAATTGAAATTAGTAGAGCAGTATCATCTATAGCTCAAATAAACATGGATACGAAAAATTTTATTGAAGCAGAAAATAATTACACGCAAATTATGGGTTTGTATAAAATGATCAATGATGAAAAATTAATTCCAAATGATCTTCATATAAGTCATATATATACAAATAGGGGAGTTGTACGATATAAACTAAACCAAATTGATAATGCAGCTCGTGATTTGGCTGCGGCTTTTCTTGAGACTAATTCAAATGACACTAGAAAGGAACTTGCGGATTTTGCGGCCATGGCTGGTATGACCGAAAAACTAGAACTTTCTATAACTGTTTATTCGACCTTAAGAAAAAAGCAATAGTGGCATAAATAACGCTCAAAAATAACCGTTGCTAAGCCTCTCCTGATTCAAGCGCGCGAATGCTTGGCAAGGGCCAAAAGAGGTGGCGTTCTCATATCTCATATCTCACATCTCACCTCCGGCTATGAACAATGAACCATGATCTATGAACAATCTTCGCACATTGCCAAATAATCACTAATTTTCGCCCACCAATAAATAAACATGAAAAGCGCGTTAAAGATCAAGTCGATCGAAGAATACAACCAGGTTTACCGCTATAGCGTGGAGCAGCCTGAACAATTTTGGGAAGGCATAGCCGAGAACTTTTACTGGCGCAAAAAGTGGGATAAGGTACTGGAGTGGAATTTTAAAGAGCCGAAGATCAAATGGTTCCAGGGCGCCAAACTCAACATCACCGAAAACTGCCTCGACCGCAACCTGGCTTCGCTTGGCGATAAGCCCGCCATCATATGGGAGCCCAACGACCCACAGGAACACCATCGCGTACTTTCCTACAGGCAGCTTTACGACAAGGTATGCCAGTTTGCCAACGTACTAAAAAATAACGGCGCCAAAAAAGGTGACCGCATTTGTATTTATATGCCGATGGTCCCCGAATTGGCCATCGCTGTTTTGGCCTGTGCGCGTATCGGCGCCATCCATTCGGTGGTATTCGGCGGCTTTTCGGCCCAATCCATCGCCGACCGGATAAAAGATGCCGAATGTAATATCGTGATCACGTCCGATGGCGGCTACCGTGGAACAAAAGAGATCCCGCTAAAAAACATCATCGATGACGCCCTGGTTCAATGCCCGTCTATAAAAAGAGTGATCGTGCTTACCCGCAGCCGCACACCGGTCTCGATGATCAAAGGCCGTGATGTGTGGTGGGAAGACGAAGTAAAAAAAGTAGAAACCCAGGGTATCACCGACTGTCCGGCTGAAGAGATGGATGCCGAAGACATGCTGTTCATTTTGTACACATCCGGCTCGACGGGAAAGCCTAAAGGCGTGGTGCATACCTGCGGTGGCTATATGGTTTACACCGGTTATACCTTCGCGAACGCCTTCCAGTACAACCAGGGCGAGGTGTACTTTTGCACCGCCGACATCGGCTGGATTACCGGCCATTCCTATATCGCTTACGGCCCGCTTACCCAGGGTGCAACGGTGGTGATGTTTGAGGGGATACCCTCCTGGCCCACACCCGGTCGTTTTTGGGATATCGTAGAAAAATTCAAGGTTAACATTTTATATACCGCGCCAACTGCTATCAGGTCGCTGATGAGCTTTGGGGATGATGTTTTAAAAGGAAAAGATTTTAGTTCGCTGAAGAAACTTGGCTCCGTAGGCGAGCCGATCAATGAAGAGGCCTGGCATTGGTTCGACGAAAAGATAGGCCAGGGCCATTGCCCCATCATCGATACCTGGTGGCAAACCGAAACAGGTGGTTTTATGATCTCGCCGATTGCCGGTGTCACCAAATTAAAGCCCACCTATGCCACCCTGCCGCTGCCCGGTATACAGCCGGTCTTAGTGGACGAAAATGGGAAGCATATTGAAGGCAATGGCGTGAGTGGTAACCTTTGTATCGGTTTCCCATGGCCCGGCATGCTGCGCACCACTTACGGCGACCATGAGCGTTGTCGTACCACCTACTTCGCCACCTACCCGGATCTTTATTTTACGGGCGACGGCTGTCTCCGCGACGACGATGGATATTACCGCATTACCGGCCGCGTAGACGACGTATTGAACGTATCCGGCCACCGGATAGGCACAGCCGAGGTGGAAAATGCCATTAATATGCACAGCAGCGTGGTGGAGTCGGCAGTAGTCGGCTACCCGCACGACATCAAAGGCCAGGGCATCTATGCCTATGTTATTTGCCCCAACCAGCACGGTGATGAGGAACTTGCGCGTAAAGACATTAATGCAACCGTTACACGCATAATCGGCGCCATAGCCAGGCCCGACAAGATCCAGTTTGTTACCGGCCTGCCAAAAACGCGCTCGGGCAAGATCATGCGGAGAATTTTACGCAAGATAGCAGAGGGGGATACCAGTAATTTGGGCGATACTTCGACCCTGCTTGATCCGGCGATTGTGGAGGAGATCAAGGAAGGGGCTTTGTAGGAGAGTTCACGGTGATTGATCATGACCAAAAGTGAAATTGTAAACGTGAATACCTGATGTTGTTGAAATTTTTATTAAATGACAGTCCTTCACAAGTTCGTTTTAAATAATACTATTTACTTATGGATCGAAACAGTTTATATTTACTTAAAAAACGTTTATGGCCATATTTAACAAACAGAACGATTTGACAATCGCTTCATTAAAAGAGAATTTAATTGCAATAAAATATTGTTTGTCCTACGATAAATCTTCTATTAACCAAACGGAACACGGGTGCCTTGGAATTCCGGCAACAATACTAATGTGTTCAATCATTGATACAATAGGTTCGTATTATCGAGGATCCGAATCTATTATTCAGATTGATGATGCAGACTACAAAATCAAATGTGCCGAAGAACATTTTTATATACTGAATCACATGGCATACTTTAATATGAACTTGTCGATGGAAACTATTAAAGATTTTTATTCTACATACCGAAGTAAACTGACTCACAACAGTTCATTGCCGGCGCATAATTATTTATATTTTGATAAAAATCAGGAACAATCTTTTCATGTAGATAACAACAAAAAAATAACTCAAATAAACCTCCACTCTTTGTCTGGGAGAGTAGATAGAGCGACCGACGAGTTCATTTACCATCTAGGTATTGCAACTTTTAGTGAGCAACATAAAGTTTCGAAAGAGTTAAAAGATTCTGCTAAAAATAATTCGATTCCCATAATGAGCCTGCCATCTCCGTCTGGCTTCACCCATTATGACGAATATCTTAAAACTGATAATAAATTTTTTTGATCTATTTTCTGCCACATTGCTTACATGATATAGCTCCAGGGCTAGTGAAAACCAAAATGATGTTGAAATGTTAATATAGTGTATTTTAAAAAAACATCATGGACAAACTACAAATTAAAGGCGGCTGGAATGAGCTGAAAGGAAAAATAAAACAAGCTTACGGCGATATCACCGATGACGACTTGATACACGAAGAAGGCAAGGACGACGAAACGCTTGGTAAACTACAGCAGAAAACGGGAAAATCCCGCGATGAATTGGTGAAGTGGATAAACAGCTTGTAAAATTGAAAAGTGCCTCGCATTAACGGGGCATTTTTGATTTAAATAACTTCGATAAGTCAATACTAAATCCAGGCAATACTAAGGAATTTAAGGATTCATTCTGTCGCGCCTTTTGATAAAGATGATAAACGCCCTCCTTTAACTCGTACAATTCCGCATTCTTAGAGAGGGGGTCGATAATTATGTATTCTTTAACACCGTATTTTTCGTATATTTCTTTCTTTTGACGCAAGTCGTAATAAGCGTTTGACGGCGACAATATCTCAATGGCAAGATCAGGCGCTCCTTCAACACGCTCTCCAACAATCGAGTCCACTCGTTCTTCGCAAACATAAAGCACATCCGGTTGAAACACGTTATCAACATCAAATACCACATCCATTGATAAAGCGACGTATCCGTCTTCCTGCCTGCTATCTAAAAAATTAAGAATACTTTGTGAAATCCGGGCAGCAATAGCCTGGTGAATTGCGTTTGGTGAAGGCGACATTATAAGTTCATTATTTATCAATTGAAAAGGCGCACCTTCTTCCAGCATCATATAGTCATCAGCGGTATATTTCTTTTTTTTTTCAACCGTAAGCATAATTCAAATATAACTAATTTTGCCCCAAATGACAAAATCTCACCCTTCTATCCTTGTTGTAAATGACGATGGAATTACCGCGCCGGGGATTAGATACCTAATTGATACTATGAGAGGACTCGGGCGGGTGGTGGTTGTGGCGCCGGATAGCCCGCAATCGGGAATGGGTCATGCCATTACCGTGGGCAAACCCCTTAGGTTTGATAAAGTTGATATTTACCCGGATATTGAAATGTACAGCTGTTCGGGCACCCCGGTCGACTGTGTTAAGTTGGCCGTAAACAGGCTGTTTAAGGGTAAAAAGCCGGATCTGTGCGTATCGGGAATTAATCATGGGCTCAATAACTCCATCAATGTTTTGTATTCCGGCACCATGTCGGCGGCGGTGGAAGGCGCTATCGAAAGCATACCATCAATCGGTTTTTCATTAGATGATTACACCCTGCAGGCGGACTTTTCGCATTGCATAAAATATGTAAAGGAAATTGCCTCAAAGGTACTGGAGCATGGCCTCCCGTCGGGAACCTTGCTGAACGTGAATTTCCCGGCAGGGCCGCATATAAAAGGCATTAAAATATGCAGACAGGCCAACGCCAAATGGGCGGAGGAATTTGATGAGCGCATGGACCCGCATAAACGCCCCTACTACTGGCTTACAGGCGTTTTTCAACTGAACGACGGCGGCGAGGATACCGACGTTTGGGCGTTGGAGCACGGCTACGCATCGGTGGTACCCGTGCAATTTGACATGACCGCTCACCACGCCATACCCATGTTGCATAGCTGGGTCTTTAACGTTTAACGATGCTGAAAAAAGATAGTTATTTAACCGGTATTCTTTTGGCTATTCCATTTCCGGTGGGCGCGTTTGTTGTTGCAACGTATGTTTTCACCAATAGTATTTTGCTCTTCAACAAACCAGCCTTGCCATACCTGATCGCCATTGCGCTTAACCTCGTCATCATGCGGCTTTTTGCAAAACACGGATCGGTTAAAACTGTAAAAGGTATATTGATAGCGACGTTTTTGATCACTTTGGGACTATTTATTTTTAAACTTCGCCTCAAAACATGAAATATTACCTCGTAGCCGGCGAAGCTTCGGGCGATCTGCATGGAGCTAACCTGATAAAAGCGCTGAAGGAGCGGGATGCAAAGGCTGAGTTTCGTTTTTTTGGCGGCGATCTGATGGCCGCTCAGGCCCAAAGACCCGTGAAACACTACGCTGAGATGGCCTACATGGGCATTGTAGAGGTTCTCCTCAACTTGCCTGCGATCCTGAAAAACATGGATCTTTGCAAAAGAGATATCTTGGCCTGGCAGCCGGACGTGCTCATCCTGATCGACTTCCCGGGTTTTAATTTGAAAATAGCGGAGTTCGCAAAAAAAAATGGCTTCCTGGTTTGCTATTACATATCACCGAAGGTTTGGGCCTGGAACCAAAAACGAGTACTCAAAATAGAGAAGGTCGTCGACCACCTATTTTGCATCCTGCCTTTTGAAGTTGATTTTTATAAAAAATGGGGTATGGACGTGGATTATGTCGGCAATCCACTTCTTGACGCCATATCCGCATTTAAGCCTAACCCATTGTTTTTAAGCGTCAACCGCCTTGAAAATAAAAAACTCGTAGCGTTACTTCCCGGGAGCCGTAAACAGGAAGTCAGCCGTATGCTGCCGCCAATGTTAGCTTTAGCCGAAAATTACCCCGATCATCAATTTATGATAGCGGGAGCGCCGTCTTTTAAACCGGAATACTATGCGCAATTTGTCGGAGACCGCAAAATCCCCGTTCTTTTTGACTCGACGTATGACCTCTTAAATAACGCTCAGGCAGCGATTGTTGCTTCGGGCACAGCCACGCTCGAGACCGCGCTTTTTCATGTGCCACAGGTGGTTGTTTATAAGGGCAACCCAATTTTTATAACCGTAGCCCGCATAGTTGTAAAGACCAGGTTCATCTCGCTGGTGAACCTGATTATGGACAAACCGATTGTAAAAGAGCTTATCCAGGATGACTGCACTCCGCGAACAATCGACGCCGAGTTGGACAAGCTCCTTAAAAACAAGCCCTACCGACAACAGATGCTGGATGACTACAGTCAGCTCGATAGAAGAATGGGCGAGCCTGGCGCTTCTGAACATACTGCCAAACTTATTATCAAATACACATCCCAAAAAATGGAACAAGCCCAACCAGGCCCCGACATTTGAGGTTAGCAGCTCACCGGAAACTTTGCACTGCATTATTTTACTTTCAGATATTTTTCAATAATTATCCGGTCGATATTCTCCTTTTCCACTTTTTCCAGGCCCTTTTGGATCAGCGTGTCGCCGCTAAAGCTGATGGTGAAATCGAATATTTTACCTTCCCACACTTTATCTTTATAATAATCAAGGTGTTCGGTGTACTTGTCGCCAACCAGGGTGTAAGCGCCGCCGCCAGCGTCAAAATTGTTGGATGAATCCTTTGGCGTATTGATGCTGTGATTGAGGAAAGCAAAATGGCTGCTGTCTCTTATCTTTATCATACGCTGGGTTTTGGTGTAGTCGGTAACGGTGCTTACACCTTTGGTGATGGTTGTGCCGGATACGAGCTGCCAGGTACCAATGATCGGGTTGCCGGAGGTTTTTTTGTCGCAGTCGGAAAGCAAAAAAATTGCTACTAAAAAAACAATTGGGTTGATTTTCATATATCCGGGAAAGGCTTTAAAAATATAAAGCAAGATATAAATATCTGCATAAATAAAACAGTTGACCAATACCGATTAAAATTAAAAATAGCATAGCAGGTTTGATAGTGGGATGTGAATTGAAAAGTAAAAAGTCCCGGTTTTGGCAGGGACCAGGAGCAAGTTTTTTGGCGTTTCGGATTTCGTTATAAAACGAACCGGATAGTGGACACAGACCCCATGCCGGGCCCGTCGCTTTTTATCTCAAAAGTGCCTGAATGACTTTCAATTATAGTGCGACAATTGTATAAGCCGAGGCCGGTGCCGTTCTTTTTGGTGGTAAAGCCGCGAACAAAAAACAGTTCTGCGGTTTTTGCATCGAAACCCTGGCCGTTGTCCGCAATGTTGAGTTCGATAACATTGTTATACTGATTCATATCGATACTAATATTTTTTTCAGAAGCATCAATATTTATAGCCTCAACACTGTTTTTTAGGATATTTAAAAGCACCTGCATCAATTTGGTATGGTCGCCTTTGATGGTATAAACGCCCGGCTGAATGTTTATAGTAAACTGGATGTTTTTTTTATCGATAGAAGCGAACAGCATCGAACGGCAATCGTGGACGATATTTTCCAGGTTCACTGGCTTTCTCTCGTGCATCCCCCTATGGCCGCGTACCAGTTGCCTCTGTATATTCAATATTTCCTGTATGTGAGTTATAATGTGTAAGAGCTCGTTAATAGACTTATGGATTTCGGCGGAATTGTCAGATTGCGACCTCTCAATGCCTTCAGTCACCGATATAAGGGCTGCTGCTTTTTGGGGGCCCACAGCTTCGGCGATGGCGGACTGGTGTGTTTTAAGAAACACCGTAAGGCTTTTAATATTATTCAGGTTATTCTGGTCCACTGCATGGTTGATGCGTGTCAGATGTGCGCCAAGCCCAACCATGGCGTTGCCAATATCATGCAAAAACTCCGAAGCGATTTCGAACTTGCCCTGGGCTATTGCCTTTTCCGTTTCCTGTTCTTTTTGTTTTTCCAACTGACGGTTAAGGATTTTCAGGTCGTCGGCCTGTTTACTCAATTCAGCGGACTGCTGACGCAAATCGTCATTCAGCTTTTTTAACAGATCGTCAGATCGTTTACGAAGGGTAATATCATGCCCAATGCCAAGCAACCGGATAATGCGCCCCCGTTCATCTCTAACCGGAACTTTTGTGGTTTGTAGCCAGCGTTTGTCGCCCGCTTTATCAAAAAAATATTCTTCTTGGTTGCTAATGGCTTCACCAGTGGCAAGTATTCGCATATCATCCTCATAGCCGCGTTTGCCTATGTCGTTGTTAAAAAGGTCCAGGTCTGTTTTTCCCAGCACGTCTTCTTCCGATTCGCAGCCTATACATTCCACGTCTGCGCGGTTGGCAATTATTTTGCGCCCCTTAATATCTTTTACATAGATTGTATCCGGCAGGTTGTCGATAAGCGTTCTCAGCAGGATACGTTCCCGTTGAATGGCCTCTTCTTCTTTTTTGTGCCGGGTAATATCAACATGGGTTCCGATAACACTGGTTTGCGATGTTTCATCGTCAAGGAACAGCCGACCCTTCGACCATATCCACACCCAGGTTCCGTTACTGTGTTTCATCCGGTAATAGCTTTCGTAGGTGCCTTTGGGATTCAACAGGTATTCCGAAAAACGTTTGGTCGAGGACTCCCGGTCATCCGGGTGTATCAGATCAACCCAAACACCCTTTAAGTTATTTTTGCCCGCAAAATCAAAATCTTTTGCATCTCTGCCAAGCATATTGAAATAAATATCGCTGCACCACAGAGTTTCCGTTTCAGGAAAGTATTCCCATGCGCCGATGTCTGACGCATGGATCAAAGCCTGGTAGCGATCCAGCTTTCCAGGACAGCCGGGCGAGAAAAACGTTTTTTTTTCGGTAACTTCACGGGATTTGAGTTCGCTTGTTTGCATGTTTATGTTCGGAGTTCTCACTTTATTATACAAATTACGCAAGATTACAACGGTAGTGTGATGGTAAACGTAGCTCCATTGTCGTTGTAAACTGCTATTTTACCCCCATGGCCTATGATGAATTGTTTTACGATTGAAAGTCCAAGGCCAGTGCCGTTCTTTTTGTGCCTGGTTACGAAAGGTTCAAATAATGTATCTTTTATTTCAGGCGGTATGCCTGGGCCGTTATCAGTAATATAAAGTGTTACCTCTTTGTCCTGAACGCGCGCCGAAATATCGATGGCACCATTTTTAATGTTTTTATCTTGAAGCACTTCAATTGCATTGTTTACAAGGTTGACAATAGTCCCCCTCAGCTTACTTTCATCGCCGGGTACCACCAGGCCATCCGGAATATTCTTGGTAATAGCGATCTCTTCAATGCCTGTTCTTGTTTCGGCCTGTTTGATTGCCTCCGTTACTATTTTGTTAACATTTACCGAAACCTTGGTAATTTTGGTTTCGCGGATAAAGTCAAGAAAGTCGTCAAATATTTTTGACGCCTGTTCAGCCGATTGGTCGATCAAATCCACCATTTCATTCCCCTGCCCATCTTCGCGCATCAAGCTGGTAATAAATTGAATGTTTTTTATGGGTGCGCGCAGGTCGTGCATCACCATTGCCAATACCTGGCCTACTGCTGAAAGCTTTTCCTTCTGAATCAATGTTTCATTCAATTCAGCATTTCTGATGGCCTGAGCAGCGTTTTGCACAAACAGCTTTAATAAGTACATTTTTTCGGTCTTCAACTTGCTATGATTTTTGAGCAATACAAACACCGAGTAATTGTCCAGGCGGGCCAAAACCAATTCATTGATCTGGATCACCTCATCCCGTTCAATTGCAACATCTTTGACACGGGAAATCAATTCTTCCAGATTTACTTTTTCTTCAAAAGCACCGATGGAAAACATTTTCTCGTAAAGGAAACCATCATGAAGCTTACCTAACAAGGCCATATCGGTCTCTAACGATCCGGCGAGTTGTTCGAGTATATTTTTTAATAACGAGGTAAGCTGAACATTATTTAAACCGATGGAAGCGATGGATTCGATCAATTTTTCCAGGTTGCGTAGTTTATTGTAATCGGTAACTGCTTTAGTGGCAATCTGGATAATCTCTTCTGAAGCATAGGGCTTGCAGTGATAACCGACATTTTGCCCCGCCTGCTCAACAATTTCCTCAATGGTGCAATCGCTGTAGGCCGTTATGAAAACAATTTCAGCTTTCACATCGTGTTTCCTGATCTCGATCGCTGTTTCCAGGCCGTTTATGCCTGGCATACGCATATCCAGAAAAATAACGGCGTACGGATGACCACACTCGACTGCTTTTCGCACTTTTAATACACCCTCCATACCGTTGGAAGCTTTTTCAACGGTAAAAACAGGAACATTGCGGGTGCGCGGAGCCAGCAGCGTTGCAGGCGCATCAAATAAAATATTCACCGCATTATTAATGCCATATTGCTCCTCTGAGATCGCGCGCGGAACAAGAATGTCTTCGATGTTATCGCGCACCATTTCTTCGTCGTCAATTACCAGTACCGATGTGTTTAACTCATCCATTTTAAAAAATCAATTAGGTATAAAGTGTATAACTTTTGGCTCAGGGTGGTAAATCAGTTATATTTTGGTTTTGTACGACAAAAAATAATATTTGGTTATACGTGCGTTTTGCGTTTTGAAATATAATCGCCTTAATTACAAACGTTTTATTACAGAGATATGTTTTATACAGGCAAATTTTTATGATATGTCTACCTACAACTATTAATTTTATTGGAGCTTTATGATAACATCCTGGATTTTTTATTGGATTGACAGGCATGCTTTTCGAATAAACGAGCCTGTCATTTCGTACTTTTGAAAAGTGACTATCCGCAGCAAAAAAATGCCCCGAACAAAAAGAGCCGGAATAGCTAAATCCAAAACCAGATCAAAAATATGGATATTGGCAATAGTCGCCTTTTTACTGCTGCTTTCACCTTTTTACTATGGTTACCTAGTTAAATCGCTTACGGCCTCATGGCGATGGGTGAAAGACATTGGCAATAAGCCACATTATCACCTCTACAAAAACTTTCATATCCCAATCCCGGTCGGCTATGCCATACATGGTATCGACGTATCCTATTACCAGGGGAAGATAGACTGGCAACGCGTTAGAAAAATGCACGAAGACAGTGTGCGGGTAAATTTTGCTTTAATCAAAGCAACGGAAGGAATGCTTATTACCGACCCTTACTTTCAGCGTAACTGGAGGGAATGCCAGAAGGCCGGTATCACCTGCGGGGCTTATCATTATTTCAGGCCGAAATTCAGCGGGAAATGGCAGGCGAAATTTCTGTTGCAAATCCTAAAGCTCAAAAAGGGAAATTTACCGGTAGTGGCAGATGTGGAGGGGCTGGATGGCACCCGCGCTGAAGATATGAGACGGCAACTCGCCTCATTTTTGAACGAAATTTATCTTCAAACTAAAACTAAACCTATCATTTACTCAGGATTAAAATTCTACCAGGATAATCTACAGGGATATTTTGACGATTATCCTTTCTGGCTTTCCAACTTCAACAACCCCGAACTGGCCGTTGGCGGCGGGACAAAGTGGCTTTTCTGGCAACACTCCGAAAGGGCCAGGGTAAGCGGAATAATTTCCATCTGCGATTTTGATGTTTTTAAAGGCGATAGTACCGATTTTAGAAACCTGCTGGTGAAATAATGCGAGTGCGATTAATGGTAGCACTATTTAAAGCGGCGCCAATCCTTGTCTTTCAAAAAACGTCTGTATACCTAGCCGTCAATATGCAGGATGTCAACACTTCAACAAGCCGGTTTTTCTTTTTTCATTTTTTATTGGATATGGCGGTTGAAGATAAATTTTGTCTTACTAAAATCGATACTATTTAACGACTATTTTATTGCTAACACATGGGGTTAATCTGGCCGCCGGCTTGTGCAGGCTCCGTGTGAGAAAGTTTTTCGTGGCAAGGCCTTTGTAAAACGATTGTGCGACGTAACGATAACCAGAGAACAACGCCGCCTATAGAGCCTACTGCTTAGATATCCTAACCAGAACAACCCCTCCCATAGTGGCCCAATTATTGCCCATAAAGCCTATTAATACTTTTGTTAATTGGGAAAGCCGGCGCACAATCAATTTTATTCGGGAACCAGTAACCTGGTGCTACCGGTTAAAAATAAAACCTTCTTCCCCGAAGAATACCGGCAGCAAACGCGACTTACCTATTATGCGTCTTTGTTTCCATCGGTTGAGTTCAATAGCTCATTTTACCGAATGCCGCTTTCACGCACTGTAAGTAAATGGGCGTCCGAAGTACCTGATAATTTCAGGTTCACGTTTAAGTTGCTGAAGGATGTAACACACTCCGCTAAGCAAGCCTTTAACCTGGAGCCCATTCAGGAATTTTTGAAACGCATTACTGCTGTAGGTTGCAAGAAGGGGTGCCTGCTGGTGCAGTTGCCGCCGTCGTTCTCCATCAATATTAACCAGCTGCGGATGTTGCTGGACAGTTTTGCAGTGATAGATGGAGAATATCGCTGGCCGGTGGCTATCGAGTTCCGTCACCCGAGCTGGTACATCGATACTGTATATGAACTGCTGCACGCGCACAATGTGGCGATGGTTTTGCAGGACATGCCCAAATCGACGACGCCGATGGAGTTAACAAGCGACGATCTTGTGTACCTCCGTTTCCATGGCCCGCAGGGCGGCTATCGCGGGAGTTATACTGATGACTTTCTATTCGAATACGCAGGATACATACAGGAATGGCTAGCGGAAGGCCGTACTGTGTACGCTTATTTTAATAATACGGTTGGCGCCGCCGTGCAGAACCTGATGACCGTTAATGATTTTGTTGCAGTAAAACAGGAAGAAACGGAAAATCATTGATTGGTTCATCATATTGGGCAAACTGCCCCTGCCACAGCCATCTTAACCGACGATCAGCTAAACAGCATCTATAGAGACCATGTTTTGATCGACTAAGCACGATAAAACCACCTCAAAATCAAATAAATAGCATTGGGCGAATCAAATCGCCCCTTCATCTATTCCTTTAAACCCGCAGTCTATTTCATTTTTTTTCTCGTCGGGAAGGTGGTTACTTTGGACATTGAAAATAACAAACAAATAACTCACAGCAAAAATATTAAGACAATGAAAACAACAATTTTAACCATCGCATTAGCACTGACAACCCTGGTAGGTATCAGCAAAACTGCTTCCGCAGCAACAGGCAGCGCAACCGAAGTAAGCACCGTTTTAACCGACGTAAGTCAAATCAACCGCATCGAAGTAAGGGGTAATGTTCAACTTTTTTTGTCCGACGGCAGCACCGACCAGGTGAAGGTTTACAACAGCTATTATGCTGAAAGCGCCCTGGTGCAGGACGAAAAAGGCGTGCTACGCATCACTTCATATTCCGCACAAACCCTAAAAGTTTGGGTTACCGCAAACGACCTGCGCAAACTCGAAGTTTATGATAACGCAAGCGTAGCATCGTTCGGTAAGCTTTCGGTTATCGATTTGGACGTAAAACTTTTTAATTATGCATCGGCAAAATTGGATGTAGATGCTTACGGAGCTACTGTTACTTTAAGTGACAGCGCAACAGCCGATCTTTCGGGTAGTGCCGATAGGGCGGACCTGGTATACGAGAAATCAGCTTCCATAAACACAACCAGCTTTGCCGCAACGCACCTGGTTAAAACTGCAAAAACAAACCGCATCTGCAGCCATGATGCACCCGAATTCGCTTCGCTTTAATCTCCCTGATTTTTTAAATACGACGACCGCCCCGGGATTTATTCGGGGTGGTTTTTTGTTGATATGGACATTTGTAAGCAGCCACTGTTTCAATACAGCCTACTTCACCAAATCCCAACCGCTCACCAAATAACGCAGTTTCTTATAAATCCCCTTCGGGCTTACCGTGCCTTTATTATTGGCGTACGACAAAGTCACCGCATTATAGTCGCCTTTGGTATAGTTAAAGGTAACGCCGTCGTCTTCGAATAATGTACCGCTGGCGGGTCTACTGCCATAAACCCTGCATGTAATATCAAATTCTGTGTCGGGAGCAATAAAAGCGACCGGTTTGGCCAGTGGAAGGATGGCGCCTTCCCTTACAAAAAGCGGTAATTGGGTAAGCCCGGTGCTGATGGTATAAAATGCGCCGCCCGTGTACTTTTTATCGGTATTAAAGTCGTACCAGTTGCCAGCAGGCAGGTATACTTTTCGCTGATCCGATTTGGCGGTGAGTGGTGCGGCCAACAGGTCGGCGCCGATGAGGTATTCATCTGAAATATTGAAGGTGTTGGTGTCTGTCGGGAAATCAACCACCAGCGCGCGGAACGGCGGAACGCCTTTAAAATGATATTGTGCAAAGGCATTGTACAGGTAAGGCACCAGGCTCATGCGCAGGTTAAGCAGTGTTCGAATATCGCCTTCTACTTCCGAGGCATTGGGCATCAGCTCGTTGTGGTTGTTTTTATCGATATTGATCTGAAGCCAAGGCGGGTTTTGCAGATACCAGGAATTAAACAGGGTCTGCGCTGATAGTACTGCAGTTTGAGTGCGCCGCAGCAGATCAGTGATCGAAGTCGATTCACGCACTTCCGGCGACCAAAGCAGTCCTCCAAAGCCGCTATTGACGATCATCTGAATATATTCGTCATGGACGTAAGTGTCGCTGTATAATGCCGCAGGGTAGCCTGATGCAAATACGTTAGACGACCGCACATCCAGGTAGGTACGCCTATTTGCGGTTTTATAAAGGTTGTAAATAGTGCGCTGGTAAAGCTCGCCAAAAAGTTGGTGCATTTGTTCACCATTGATACCCGAAGGGAATTGGCTGTGCTCGGGGAAGCTCCAGGTTGAGCTGCCGGTGGCCAGGTTGGAGTTGTCGCATTCATCCATCTTAAAACCCGAAATGCCCTTTTGTACAAATGTCTGATCGTGGTAGCGACCGAAAATCTGCCGCGCGGCCGAGTCGGCAAAGTCGGGCACGAGACCATTCCAAACCAGGTAATCACCTGCCTTACTGCTAAGCGGACCATACAAAGGCGATTTGGGCGAGGTAAAGGCATGCTCCCACAAGTTAAGATGAAAGCCTTGTTTAAGCAAGCTATCGATAAAAAGGTCGTGGCCAGGGAACAAGCTTTCGTTCCATACATAAGAGCAGGAATACGAGGCCGTTTGCCATTTCGGCTCCAGGCCAAATACATCACAAGGAATATGGTTATTGCGGAAATAGGCGGCCATTTTGGCAACTTCCTGCTGATTGAAGTCGGCCTTAACGCGGTATTTTATGCCCAGGCCCCATAATGCAGGTAGTGCGCCGCCGCCGGAAAACAAGTTGTACCTCTGCAATGCCTGGAGCAGGCCGGGCCCTTCAAAAATATAAATATCGATCCCTTTTGCACCCGGTATATCAACCGCAACCATCCCGCCGGAGGCTTCCTCTTTATAGAGCTCCACAACGGAATTACCGCCATGTAGTTGATGCATTGCAACAGCTGCGTTATCATGGCGCGCCAGCGTGCCACAATAAAAAGTAGTGTAGCAGGCGGTATTTACCAATACGCCATATCCCGCATTTGAAACGTAAAATGGTTCCGGCGCATGAGTGTAACCTACATCGTTCAACGGGTTATCGTTAACAATGGGCTTTTTACGCAAGCCGCGCTGGTTGAATGAACCTATCTGCAAGACAAAACCAAACAATTGCTCGGCCGCAGCCAGCGGCACTTCCACCAACACACCCCGCCCGGTTATAGTAATATGGATATCCTTCGGATCAAACGGAAGCGTAGCAGGTGGCAGCTCGGCAAGCGCATGCGCCATCGGCTTTTCGTTGCAAAAAGCATAGGGTGTAAATTGGTCGGGAGCGCCGACGCTGATTTTGAGCACGCCGGGCGCTGCTTCACTGATTTGAGGCTGCTGCGCATGAGCATTTTGCCA
>Ga0206864_1018_pt1 | contig 61523 bp, 61 predicted proteins | sample Alteio_BWOrgCont_42_FD_152632 | JGI IMG/M metagenome (GOLD analysis project Ga0206864, IMG submission 152632) | Enriched cells from forest soil in Barre Woods Harvard Forest LTER site, Petersham, Massachusetts, United States -... | ecosystem: Environmental > Terrestrial > Soil > Temperate forest >...
GTTTCTACGGCCTGGTCGTTAAAGGAAATGAGGATATCGCCGCTTAGTACGCCGCCTTTTTCTGCCGGACTACCGGTTTGCACTTCGGAGATAAACAAGGCCTGTTTGTTGGCCAGGGCGTGAAAAGAGCGCAGTTTGGGCACGAGGTCGATCTGCTGCATAATGAGCCCGAGGTAGGCGCGCTTAACTTTCCCAAAGCGTATCAGCTGCCCGGCAATATCTTTGGCGGTATTAATGCTGATGGCAAAACAAAGGCCCTGGGCGCCTTTAATGGTGGCCGTATTAACCCCGACCACTTCGCCCTCCGTATTGATGAGCGGGCCGCCGGAGTTGCCTGGATTTAATGCCGCATCGGTTTGGATCATGCTGTCCATTTGCCTGCCGGTCTGGCTTTCGAGGGTACGGCCGAGGGCGCTTACCACGCCGGCGGTTACGGTGTGCTGAAAGCCAAGGGGGTTGCCAATGGCGATCACCAACTGGCCTATCTTCAGGCTTTCGGAGTCGCCGAGGCGGGCGGGCTGAAAGTTGGCTGCCGCTATTTTTAGCACGGCAATGTCGGTGTCGCGGTCTTCGCCGATCAGGGTTGCCGCATGGGTGCTGCCATCATGCAATTTGATTTGAATGAGCGGGGCCTTGTTTACCACATGACTATTGGTGACGAGGTAGCCATCCGAAGAAAAAATAAATCCCGAACCTGTCCCTGCGATTACCTGTTTTTCTTTTTGTTGCTGAAGTACTTCAACTTTTACAACGGCTGTTTTTATTTGCTCAACAGCATTGATGATGAGCGATGAATAAGCGTCCATCTTAATCCTTTCAAAAATGAGGCGTCAAAAGCCGTTCCTATCGAAAAAACACGACAGTATTTCCACAAAAGCCGCTTGCTGTGCCAAACCCCATGCAGAATTGACAGACATCCTAAGTCGAAAGTCTTAAGTCGGAAGTCGGAAGCAGGATAGCTACCCGGATGACTCAGGAGCTGCGCCTAATTATCGTTGAATAAGGCAATGTATCGATACGTTTTGTTCCGGGAAAAACCACGGCGCTGTCAAAATCCGGGCTTTCGGAAAAACAAATAAGTTATTCCCCAAACTATTATCATATTTGATAGTTATTTGGCTACTACAGGTTACGGTTTTCTGCTGTAACGTTTTTGCTGTTCCTGCTTACGTATTCGCTGTTCATTCCCCGTGGACCCGCATTTAATTGATGTAAGGAAATGGCAATCACCCAAAGGAATTTAAAAGCAAAGGTTACGCAGCTTCTTGCAGACGAGTTTGGCGAATCCGGCAAAGTTACCCCGGCCGGCGACCAGGTTATTATCGTCATCAGCCGGGCCGACTACGAACAACGGCATGGCGAAATCCTGCAGCAAATCCAGCGGGCTATAGATAAAAACTGCCCTGTCAGGAGCGAACACCTTTTCATCCTGGTGCGCGACGATGCGGGTATCTACGAAAACAGGGTAAAAATCTGGAAATCGGTGTTATCGGGGGCCGCTAAAATCAAGTTATGATCATAACACCGGATCCGCTGATAAAATTCAGAGAAAAGGTAAGACAGGCTTACCTGGAAATTATGTTCTGGGTTGAGAGAGAAAGCAGCATCAGCCTGATATTCTGGATTGTAGTGCTTATCCTGTTTTTGGTGGCGAGAGGATTGCGTTGAGATGGAGACTTGAGATTTGAGATGTGAGATATGAGATTTGAGATATGAGGCAGTGGCAGTGGCGGTAGCAGTAGCAGTTTGTTCGTGGTTCATCCCGCACGTGCGGGATAGTTCATAGCCGGAGTTGAGCAGAAGGGTGAATGGGGAGTGGGAAAACAGTGGCAGTGGCAGTTTGTTCATGGGTCATAGCCGGAGCAGAAGAATTAAAGGGGAAGTAATATCCTATCGGCTACTTGCTTTTGTTTCTTTGATCTTCGAGTTTCCGGATATCCTCCAAATCTTTGGGGCGAGTCATTGCTTCCTTATCTTTTATTAAGTCGTTGTAATTAATATAGGGAATGATTATGCCCTGTTGGCTTACGACCTCTTTATTCCTGAATGACGCATTAAATTTTAATTTAGCTTTGATTTCCGGCAAAAGATCAAGTGTTAGATTTTCAAGTTCGAATTTAAAAAACGATGTTTTGGGGTTAGGCGACTGCTCTTGTTTAAAAACTTGTACGTTTTGGCCAAGTTCTTCCAACCCACTTAAGAGTTTGAAATAGTTCTCGTAAGTGGGGTTATACCATAAATCCAGATCGATCTTTGGCGCGATTGTTCCATCTGGTCCAATTGACTTCCTAAAATAACCGTGAAATCCAACCGCAATTCCGCCAACAACCAGGTAATCTATATGGTGTTTATTTAGGATAGCGCAAACTCGCAGAATACCGTCACCTAAATCCTCCATTGCAGATTCTTACTATTTTGACACCTTTTTACTTGCGACGGGTTGGCTTTCCAACTTCTCTTTTCTTAAAAGGTTGATAAACTTTTCGAGCGCCCGGTAACGTTCCTCAACCACCGCCGGATCGGTATCATTCGTACCTCTATCATTTTTCAATGCCTCGAAGCTGCTGTATTTGGTCAACCTCCCCTCCAGTTTCATTTTTAGTTTTATCCCCCCTAATGTTCTATGCTAAATTAAAAAAAATATAGCAAAATCCCTGTATAAATCCAAAACATCGCTCAACATCCGCTATATTTATTCCCTCAATTGTAACCCAAAAAGCGATCCGGTGAACGACAAGGCCATTCAAACCTGTTTGTACAATGTCGCACTCTCATATGAATGCAATAAACCAATTTTATTTTTAACCTGCTTAATCGAAAAAAAATGATCAACGGTGCACATTACATTCTTTATAGCTCCGATGCCCGGGCAGACAAGGAGTTTTTTAAGACGGTGCTGAAATTTCCCTACGTCGACGTCGGCCACGACTGGCTGATATTTGCTTTACCGCCATCAGAAATCGCCGTACATCCGGGCAACGACAACGGAGCCCATGAATTTTACCTGATGTGCGATGATATCAAAGCCTTCATCAAAGAAATGGCCGAACAGCAAGTACCCTGCGACGCAATTATTGAGCAACGCTGGGGGCTACTCACCCATTTAACTTTACCCGGCGGCAGCAAGGTGGGCGTTTACGAGCCAAAACATGCGAGGCCATAAGCGTCGGGCTTAAAGAGGTCGGCCTCTCTTCGTCGGGTCTCAGATCATAACCGAAGCTTCTAATGGGTCATCCGCAAACCCGTTCAAATGCACTGCAAAAACTATAGTGTTTACAATAGTAACCATATTGTAGCTAGTACCATTCAACACATCTTTCTTATTTTACCTGAAAACTATTTAATCTATAATTAAACCCCGCCTGTTTATACCTCTTTTGTAACATTACAGCGGCAAAATCATATCGGGAACAGTATTTGCGTTTCTCCAGTATTCGCAGATGCTTAATTAAAACACAATTAAAAACGATTTTAGTAGTTCCGGGACCCAGTATTTGCTGCCGAATAACGTCATTCGCAGCGTCTTTCGGTCCCGATAGCTATCGGGATCCGGACTTCCCGACTTTCGGACTAAACTACACACCTATGAAAATTTTTGTCGCTAATTTGCCTTACCATGTTACCAGCGAAGGCATTACTCAATTATTCGGTTTATTCGGCGCCGTTATGTCATCAAAAATTGTGACAGAGAACGGCAAAAGCAAAGGCTTCGGCTTCCTCGAGATGGAAGACGAAGAACAAGCCCAAAAAGCCATCAAAACGCTCGACGGCTCCCCCATCGCCGACCGGAACATCGTTGTAAAACCCGCCGAAACCCAGCAGGATTTTACTGCCCCCACTTCGTCAGCGCCAAAAAAACTGCACAAACGCCCCCGCACTTTTCAAAGCCTTTGGCGGAAGCAGTGAGGTCCATGGTTGTTTATTCACGACGAATTCCTCAAAAACACCAGGGATGACGTGATTGTTTATTCCATGCCATGGGCTTTGTGGCAAGTCAGACTCGTCTTGCTAAAGAAGCATCATTTTCTCAGAATCCCGAGAACAAAAGCGGGCAAAGGCCTGCCAAAAAAGCGGGCCGGGAGTATGGCGGGAATGCCGGTTTAGCCGGTTCGGGTGTAACCGAACCGGCGTTAAAAACCGGCAGGGCGCGCCGAAGCTTTTTTTTGGCTTGACCTTTTGGTTACTTTTGGGTCAAGCCAAAAGTAACAGCCTCCGCGGCAATTGAGCGGGGCGTCATTGTGTAAACCGAGACACACTGTGGACACCACCAATAGTCATTTTATCCAACACCCCTCCTGATTTCCCCCAATTTTTACTAAGTTACACCACCATTCACAAACGTGCTTTAGCTACTTATAAAAAATGAAAATACCTTTCCACTCCCGGGTTTTGATCGCCCTAATAACCGTGATTTCGGCGTTCCATATTCATAATGCTTCCGCCCAGCAAATAAACATCATCCCCCACCCCCAAACCATCCAAAAATCCGAAGGCGCCTTCACCATAACCCCCGCAACCAAAATCATTTACGCCCAGCCGGATAACAAAGAACTACCCATCGCCCTCTCGCCCCTCATAACAAAACTGCAAATAGCCGCAGGCATAAAATTGCCTCAGGCAAGCAAAACACCCCTTAAAAATTATATCGAAGTTGAGCTAACTGACCGTATCCTCCACCCCGAAGGCTACCACCTCGCCATCACCCCAACACACATCACCATCCAGGCCTCCACCCCTGCCGGCATATTTTACGCCGTGCAATCCTTACTGCAGTTATTGCCCGTTGAGATCGAAAGCCCAACCCTCGTAAAAAACATATCCCTAAAGATCCCCGCCATGGAGATCGACGACGCTCCCGGGTTTGCCTACCGCGGCCTGATGCTTGACGTTGCCCGGCATTTTATGCCCTATGCTTTCCTCGAAAAACTAATCGACCTGATGGCCATGCAGAAAATGAACACCCTGCACCTGCACCTCACCGATAGCCAGGGCTGGCGCTTCGAGAGTAAAAAATACCCCCGCCTAAACACCATCGCCGCATACCGCAAAGGCACGCCCTTCACCTACACCTATGATTATGCCTCCCTGCCTCACGATACCCTGTACGGCGGCTATTATACCCAGGCGCAACTGAAACAACTGGTTGCCTATGCGGCCACCCGCTTCATCAACATCATCCCCGAGATCGAGATGCCCGCCCATTCCAAATCTGCCCTCGCCGCCTATCCCGAATTAACCTGTCTCGACAGCACCGGCCATCGCTTCCCCTACCCGGCGCAGATACAGGATGAATACTGCACAAAGGATTCCGTCTTTACCTTCATCACCGATATATTGGCCGAGGTAATGGATGTATTCCACTCCAAATTTATCCATGTCGGCGGCGACGAAGCCAGCAAGGTAAACTGGAAGAAATGCCCCATCTGCCAAAAAAGAATGCATGACGAACACCTCGCCAATGTGGACGAGCTGCAAAGCTATTTCATGAAACGCATCGAGCGCTTTGTGAACGAAAAAGGCCGCACCATAATCGGCTGGGACGAGATCCTCGAAGGCGGCCTGGCCCCCAACGCCGTCGTGATGAGCTGGACGGGCGAAGACGGCGGCATCCAGGCTGCCAAGCTTGGCCACAAGGTGATCATGACGCCCGGCGATTATTGCTACTTCGACCATTACCAATCCCTCGACCCCTCCGAGCCGCCCGCCATGGAGGGCCTTACCACCCTTTCCACCGTATTTAACTATCACCCTATTCCCGAAGGACTAACAGAAGAAGAGGGCCGCTTCATCATGGGCGCGCAGGGCAACCTGTGGACCGAAGATGTCCCCACCCCCGCCCATGCCGAATACATGTACTTCCCGCGCGCCGTCGCACTGGCCGAAGTAACCTGGAGCAAAGACAAAACAAGCTGGGACGAGTTTATCAGCAGGCTCCTGCTCTATTTGAAACGACTGGATGAGCATGATGTCAACTATTCCCGGCATATGTTCGATATACACCTCACTACAGTGGCCGAGCTTGGCACCCACCAGCTCGTGGCAATGGCGGCAGGTGTTCCACCCGGCTTTGATACTTACTACACCACCGACGGTACCCGCCCCACCGGGAAATCGTTCAAATATGCCGGTCCCATAAAAATCACCCGCGATGAAGAATTAAATCTCGGGGTCATCTATAACAACCAGCTGACGGATAACGTTCAAAAAGCCTTCACCATCAATAAAGCCACTGGCAAACCCTCCTGGCTGAAGATCCCGCCCAGCAAGGAGTACAGCAAATCCGGCGAGCACGGCTGGAACAACGGCATCATGGGCAGCGACACCCAATACAACGACGGCGAATGGCTCGGCTGGAACGGCCAGGACTTTGAAGGCACCATCGACTTCGGCGCCCCCACCGACATCAATACCATCACTACCCGCTTCTTCAACAAACCCCTCGATTGGGTGTACTCCCCCTTGTCGGTTACCATCTCCGTATCCGATAACGGCACAGATTTCCACGATATCGACAGCCAAACCAACCTGCAATCCACCAAAGACGGGCTGCAAACCCTCCGATTTGCCGCCAAAGCCACCAAAGCCCGCTATTTACGCATAACCGCCAAAAACCTCGGCATCATCCCCAAAGGACAACCCGGCGAAGGTAACCCGGCCTGGTTGTTTGTGGATGAAGTGAAGGTGGAGTGAGGGGGGAATACTTGACCTTACTTTCCGACTATGTTACTATTGGTATATAATGCTCGGAATATTCAATTGTATAGATTGGCCTTGCTGGTGTAAGCGTAATAGTTGTTTAATTTGGCTCATCTGCTTGGGTTTTCCAGACATCAGGGTTTGCTTTAGGTGAGATATATTCACCTAAGGAACCAAAACCAAATCAAACTATGGGGTCAGTATGCTCCGGTATAACCCCGATCCAACGCTCTCAGAGGGGTCAATATGATCCGGTATAAACTTATTTCCACTTATTAAGGGGTCAGCATCCGCCGGATTGTCATGATTTATCCAAATTGACAATCAAAAAATCCGTTAAACTAAGCCGCTATTATGGGGGTCACTATACTCCGGAATATCCACGAATATGCAGTTACGCAAATGCTCTTATATGATTATTCCCAATTGCCAGTGATGCCTGCCGAAAATTCCAGAAGTGTAAACGGAATGATTAGTTGGAAATCCATTGGCAAAGCGAGCGCACTTGGCAAAAAGTGCACTTTCGTGCAGGATTGCATGGAGCCGGTTGATGTTTTGAGTAATGAGACGCCTTTATTTGATGCTGTAAAAGTTATTCTAAACAAAGAAGTTATTTTAGTGATGGCTAATGATAAGTCAATAACCGGGGTAGTAACAATAACGGACATAGGAGAACAATTTATTAAGATGTCTGAACCATTTTTAATTCTTGAACAAATTGAAAACCACATCAGAAATTTGCTTAACGGTAAGTTTACTTTTGAACAACTAAAAGAATATCTCGATCCTGGAGACGGAAGCCGTGAGTTAAAAGCCATTTCTGATTTGAATTTTGGGGAATACGTAAGAATTTTAGAAAATCCGAAGAATTGGTCGAGATTAGAATTAACAATTGATCGGTCGCTGTTTGTGAAAAGACTGGATGAGGTTAGAAAAATAAGGAATGATGTTATGCATTTTGACCCAGATGGAATATCTGAAAAGAAATTAGACATGCTTAGGCAAACGGCACAGTTTTTTTACATGCTTCAAACAGTAAGAAAGAAAAAATAAAAAAAACTCGCAATCACAAATTCAGGCGCTGACGCCCGGGCCTAATGCGCAAACGCGACTCGTGCCGTGACGACAGGCAATAAACTGTCCAAGCCCCCCGCTGATGGGTAATAAACTTTGCATACCACCATCCAAAATCCGCGCCCACTGACATGTAACTTAAGAATTTGAAATTCCTGTCCTCATTTGAACGTGTGCCGAATATTACCACTTCCATTTGATTTTCTCGTTAACCGTGATGTTATAATCCTTTAATCCTATAAATCTTAGTTCCCCCCGCTGATAGGTAATGAACCTTGCATACCGCCACCCCAAATCTCAACTCGATTTAGTTTTCAATAGTTTTTCATCGATAACATCGCGATAGGTGAGTATAGTGAGTTGGGAGTTTTCCTCGACGATTTCAAATGTTTTCTCGCCAAATTTTAATTTAACTTTGAAGTGTTCTCGTCATAATTTAACGTATCGCATATCGCTTTATAGTGCAACTCAAATTGATCCTTAATAATATATAACCGTCGCATAATCTCATTTACTTGTTTAGTCACTAAAACGCTATGACGGCTTGTGGCTCTTCCGATACCCGGACTATGATAAACTACTCCGCGCACTTCTGTCATTCCAAGAAGCAACCCGGCGTCCCATGCCCGCTGCCTTTCCAACGCATTGAATTCCGGATAAACTTTAGTTATGGTGTTGTCTTTGTAAGGAGCAATCGTTTCGGGAAAATGATCATGTAATATTTCGAGCCATTTCACATCACCAAACGTCCCGTCCGCATGTCCATCATCACCTAAGAAGATAACATAATCATCGGTAATCAGAGCAAAGAGAAGCTGCTTGACTTGCTTTTTAAAATACGTTTTTTTCTCTTGTTCCAGGGATAAGTGAAAATGGTAAATGTTCCATTCATAAACCAAATGGTCGTGAAATTTAGACTGAAACAACCTTTTATTTTGAAATGAAGTTACATCTTTTCCTGTCGCAAATAAAGACTCCAAGTGTTTGATCACCCCAACCTTAGGATGACTCTGCAAATCTTTTAAAAAGTCCGGATTGTAGTACACCTTTCTTGGTTTCGGAACGATTAGTTTTTTACTTATTGACAAATAATCTAACAACTGCTCTTGCACCGTTTGCCGATAAGGTAATTTGACGCCAAAGACGTTAAACCCATTGTAAAGTTCATGCGTTAAGTCATCTTCAAAATCAAAATTCGACATCTGTTAAAGATAACGTCAATTGCAAATACTGGAGCATTGTTTTGATAAATCATTTGGGAATTTTTCTCCCATCCAGGCGCGAATGCAGCGCAAAGGCGAAAAGAGGTGACGTTCTCGTGCTCCACGACAGTTATTAAACCGCGTACGCCCCCGCTGACAGGTCCACAGGACTCCCACGGAGTAGCAAACTATGCAAATCTCCCTCCTCCCGCTGTGAAACATGAGTTTGAACGGTCTCAAATCTCACACCTGCCTGCCGGCAGGCAGGGCTCAAATCTCATATCTAATATCGCATATCTCACAGGCCCACAGGTTATTAAATTTTAGGGAGTATACACCAGGTGTATGCTAAGTATGCTCCTGGCGTATACTTAGTAAATCCCGATTTTTCTTATCCATAAAATCAGAACATATTTGTGGGCGATTCCATGAAAAGCAAACAAACAGCCCTCATTCAGGCGCGAGAGGTCGGCTGCTCGTGAGGGGAAGGATCTATTTTTTTCTGTCCTTTTCTTCGCAAGCACAGCCGCCGCATCTCGCTGATTTTGAGTGCATTAAAATTTCGTAACGGTACTCGTAGTGTACCGTCTCGGTACAATTACTGTACCCTTAGCAAAACCCGGTTTGCATGTTTAATATAAACGCGGCACCTTTAAACCGGATTTGAGCCTGCCTGCCGCGGCAGGGCTGCCTGCTCACAAAGGAGTCCTTTGCACCAGCCTCGGCATTGCCCTGCCCGCTGCGGCACGCAAACCCGCCGCGGCGGGCAAACTCACAAAGGAGTCCTTTGGGCCTGCCCGGAAGCCTTGCTGAGGAGTGATTTGCATGAAAGTTCAGTAGCTAAAGCCCCCTTTTTAACGGGATTGCTGAAAAAAGAGCAAAAAAAGGCGAAATTAAGAGAACCACGCGGGATGCGCGGCTTCAAATTGTTCTTTGAAAAGTTTAAAAATCAGGCTATTACGTTAAAGCATTAACATCGCAAAAAAACCAGGATTAACATCGCAAAAAAACCAGCATTAACATCGCATTAGCCTGCAATAATCGTCAATAAATGAGCGAGGAACATCGCATTAACCATGCATCAACCAGGCAATAAAACGTTGGAAAAATCGAGGCCCCTACCGTCTCCCCAATCCAGGCGCGATCCGCGCAAAGGCCAACAGAGGTGGGGTTCTCGTGCCCACGCTGATAGGTAATGAACTTTGCATACCGCCAACCCAATTCCAATCCAGGCGCGAATCCGCGCCGAAACCGTTGGGGCAATCGCGCCCAGCCGGCATGTAAATCCATGTTGAACTTCGTTTACATAAACTTCAAATTATCATCAAATAACTTCCTAACTTCATAGCTAAAACAGCATGAGTACCGAAGAAAACATAGAACTTACAACAAAGCAACTTTTGATCTTATTTTTTATCGAGACGGGATTTGCTGACAATGACTACAAGCTGGTAAAACATCTTGACAGATCAAACTTTTTTCCAGCCGAACTTGATGAAAACATGGCGACATTATTTAAACACCGTTTAATAAAAACCTCCGGGTACTTAGATAACGGCTCGCCGTTTAAATATGCCATCACCGAACGTGGAACATTATACCTTGACCAACATTTAAAACGTTCCGACTTGATGGATTTTGCTGAAGGTTATTCAAGCCATGGTTTTATAATGGAAATAATACCCGCTTTGTTAAAAAAAAGAATAGCGGAAGGGAAAATTTGACGCATAAAATAGCGGGCAATGACCATCTCCTTAATACCAGGAATTTTTATATTTACGCTCGGTGCGTTTAAATTGATGGATCCTAATCCATCCAACCATTTAATTCAACAACATGCGAAATGACATTACACCCGGAGCCCGTTTCCCCGATTATCAGCTAACCGACCACACAGCCACACGGCGGAAATTGTCCGAACTCCAGGCAGCGGATCCCATGATCGTGGTGCTGAGTCGCGGGGGCTTCTGCCCTAAAGACCGGCGCCAGCATGAAGGGCTTATTGAATTATACCGGGAAATGGAAGTAGGCTATTGCCGGCTGGTCACCATCAGCACGGATAACCTCAGCGAGACGAACGAATACCGCAGCGGAGTTGGCGCGCACTGGCCCTTCCTATCCGACGCGGGCCGTGTTGTCCAAAAGGATCTCGACATCCCCGCTGCCAGGTAATGGACTTTGCATACCGCCAACCCAAACCTTATCCATGCGCACAAACCTAACCGTAAACCGGCATAATATTCTCCGGTTACAATGTGCCTGAAAGTCTTTTTATTTCTATCCGCTCTCTCGCCTCTATTATTAGATTATGTATTTTTTGCTCGAGCTGTTTTTTTGGTGGTAGTTCAGTCCAATATTCGGCCACTACAATCCCTTCTTTGTGCATCTCCAATAATTCAATTTGTTCACGACTGCTTTCGGCACAAAGAATTAACCCGACCGGGGGTAGCTCGCCCTGTTTCTTTTCGTATTTATCCAGCCATTTTAAGTACAGTTCCATTTGACCTTTATGTTTCGCTGTAAACTTTCCCAATTTTAATTCAATCGCCACCAACCGTTTCAGGGAGCGATGATAAAAAAGCAAGTCCAGGTAAAAATCCTCCCCATCAATAATCATTCTTTTTTGGCGTTCCACAAATGCGAACCCCTTGCCGAGTTCTAAGACAAACGTTTCCAGCTCCCTCAAAATAGCGGCTTCCAGGTCTCTTTCCAAATAGGTGTTTTGTAAGCCCAGGAAATCCAAAAAATAGGGGTCCTTAAAAGTGTTATGTATATTAGGATGATTATCGCTGATTTGTAAATTTGCGATGTGCATACGTTCAAAAGTTTTTGTTGCGATCTGATTGCGTAATTCCCGCACACCTAAGAGTTCGTCGGCAACTTTTCGTGCATAAAATAATTTTTCGTCAATACTTTTCAGTGGTATAAGCACAAGGAAATGCGACCAACTCAATTGTCGTGACAGTGTAACGACAATTTCTTCATCGGTAAATTGTACAGCGAACTGCAACATCCGACGCAAATTTCTTTCTTCAAAATTCCTCCCATATTTATCGGCTAACTGTTTAGAAAGCGTAACAACAATTTGTTTCCCATAATCGGCTCGTTGGTTTTGCAGGATATTTTCATTGATCTGTTTGCCAATTTTCCAAAAAAGCATGGTAAGCGTACTATTGGCCTGCTTTACCCAATTTTGCTGGGTATCCTCTATCAATTCCGATTACTGAGAAAGCAATGTTTGTTCGCTGTTGACGCCTTTCATTTCCTTTTCTTTATTTATTTAGTTTTCCTTTCGGTGCTAATCTCATTTTAAGCGCCAAACAAAGTGCGTACTGCAAAGCTAATTTTTTAGTCCTATTTCGAGTTTACTGAACGATGATTTTTCGTCTTAGCTATCCATTCGCGAGAATCCGGGCAAAGGCCAAAAGAGGTGGACTTCTCGTGCCCACGCTGACAGGTAATGAACTATTCAAACCGCTAACCGCTGATTGAAACAGACCCGGCGGCTATTATAATACCTGCAATTTTGAATAACTTTGTATTAGATAAAACCAGCAGTTAAGGCAAAAAATTTATTTAACCATTCACTTTCAACACCATGCGAAATGACCTAATACCCGGAGCTCGTTTTCCTGATTATCAGCTAACCGACCACACAGCCACACGGCGGAAATTGTCCGAACTCCAGGGCGCGGATCCCATGATCGTGGTGCTGAGTCGCGGGGGCTTCTGCCCAAAGGACCGGCGCCAGCATGAAGGGCTTATCGGGTTATACCGTGAAATGGAAGTCGGCTATTGCCGGTTGGTCACCATCAGTACCGATAACCTCTCGGAGACAAACGAATACCGTAGCGGAGTTGGCGCGCACTGGCCCTTCCTATCCGACGCGGGCCGTGTTGTCCAAAAGGATCTCGACATCCCCGAATATACGGACCCTGTGCACAATCCCATGATCCCTCACGTGGTTGTTTTGGAGCCGGACCTCATCATCTACAAGATCTACAACGGGTACTGGTATTTTGGAAGGCCCACCATGGAGGACTTGCGCCAGGATTTGCGTGCCGTCAGCAAGAAATGCCGGGCAGACTGGGACATTACTACGCCCGAAATGAAACAGGCCTGGCAGGAAGGCCGCAAAGAGCTGTTCTATCCATACGGCAAGACATACGTCCAAACCATCCGCGAACAGGATTGATTTCACCGCCGGGTGCGGCGCCAAATGCAGGATACCTCGCCGGCTCAAGCATATTGCTTCAATCCAAACCATTGTCAGCCTCCCGCTTACGTATCAAGCTGATTTTAATCAATCAAGGCTTGTTGCCATCACAGGTGTTCGGAAGATCAAAAATCGTTGTTGTGTTAAATACCATCGTTACTTTTTCTTGAAAAATATTAGTTGTCGACCGTCCGCAGAAGAGCTTCGGAAAAAAACCGGGGAAAACCGGTCCCCAACAATGTTGGGGATGAAGGGGGCCAGGGCATAGCAACTTTTCGCATATATGGTAACGAAGCGACAGGGTTAAGCCGGCGAAAGAAGTTGCAGCCCAAGGTTTTCCCCGGTTTTGTGGGCAAAGGCCTGCAGCGCAAAGAAGCATTTCTGCGGACTTGATTTTTTTTGGTTACTTTTTTGTATCAAGACAAAAAAGTGACTAGCCCCCGCGGCAATGAGCGGGGTCTCATTGTGCAAACGAATATACATTGTGGTGAGCATTAACGTACGACTTTCGGGCGGACCTACGCTCTTTTCGAGTAGTTTTCTCGATCATGCAGTTCGTCCGAACACCCATGATGTTGCCATATTGTTATTCCCCTATTCAGTCGCGCGAAGGCCAAAAGAGGTGGCCTCCCCGCCGGTTCACGCATCTTGTTTAAACCCGAACCACTCTCAGCGTCCCGCTGACGTACCAGTGTGATTTCAATCAATGAAGGCCTCTGCTACTATAGGACTATCCGCGGCCTTATACGTTTTAACCCAGCCTTTAATTGCCGATAACATCCTGTTTTTACTGGTAATACCCAATTCGGGGTTTGTTTTCAAAAATTCGCGCCTTAAAACAGAAGCCGTATTGGCTGAACATGCAGGGGCCCACCCCGGGGGCTTTACGAAGTATAAAAATTTATTTTTAAATGTTGCTGCATTTTTCACATCGCGCCAGAGTAGTAATATTTCACCAAAATACAGGTCACAAAAATTGGTAACATCTAATTCTCTTGTCACACCATAATCCATCCTTATCTCTTCTTTAAATGGCTGCAAGGTTCCAAATAGCCAATCCCATAACGGCACAGTCGAGGCAAAGTTCCTGTCGATGTACAGCGGATGTTTTGCATGATGTACCCGGTGATGTGCCGGCGTAATGATCAAATGCTGCAATACGCCAAGTTTTCCATTTTTTAAAGCCCTTTCGCTGATATGGGCAAACATTCCCCACGTAGTGCTGATTAACATAATGGTCACAAACATCACCGGGTTGATGCCAAAAAGCGTTAAAATAACTAAGTAGACGAAAGTGGAATAAAAACCCTCTGCGAAAAAGTTGATCCAGTTTACCGTCAGATTTAACTCGGTTGGAGAATGGTGCGGGGCATGAAGGCACCATAAAAACCGTACGCGATGAGAACAGAAATGGTAAAGCCATACGGCAAATTCAAAGCAAAAGTAGGCATAGATCCAGCTATACCATTGTAAATTGACGGTGAACAGCCGGATTTTTTGAAAATGGGGCAGCCAGATCCAAAACATGTGGATCAAAAACAATTTTGGCAAAAGTTCGGTGATGATCAAAGCCAAAAAAGAGGACTTATAATGGACCAAAACATTATTAAAGATGCGTTTATGTTTACTATCACCTGGTATAGTACCGCTTTCTTGTTTCAAAAGCAGAACAATCAACGACAGAACTTCCCATAACAGGTAAGTAACATTTAACATAATTATGATGGCTAATAAGCTTTTATAATAATTATGATTTGAAAAAGGACGAATGACCGATCCGACAAATCCTCTGCCTTTTACGGAGTTGTAAATAGACAGCGAATAGTCCGAAACCAGTTTATACATGATAAAACCAAACGCGCATACGAAAATTACGTTTTCAATGATCCTCCAATTTACGTGCAGCTTTTTGGTAAAACTCATTTATATTATTTTATACAATGTATTTCAGCTAAGTTAAAAAAAAATCCAAATTATATATGCCGGTTAAACCCCATCCGGGCGCTCAAATCCGCGCAAACGCCAAAAGAGGTGGGCTTCATGCCCCCGCTGATAGCTAACCCGCCATGCTGCACTGGCAGGTAACTTTAAAGCGAAATCTGTGAAATCAACGAATCCGTTTAATCAGTGGTTCAGACAATTCCACTGACAGGTAATGAACTTTACGTACCGCCAGCCCATGTCCCCATCCGTGCCCCAAAACCTAACATTAAAATCGGCCTGATATTCCCCACCTGAATTCTCCCGCCGATGGCCCGTCAAGCCGCTCATTTCTAACTGCTTAACAGCCAAAAAAAATTTCGTAACGTAACACTACGAGTAAGCTAAGCTAACACTGCAAGTAAGCTCACGAAATCCCGATTTGTATTCGCTATAAAAACAAAACATATTTGTGGGGGAGTCGAATTTTGAATTACCAAAGGTGGCATCCAACTTATTTTTGTTCTTTGACATATTGAATATTTGTTTAGAATATGAGTTTTAGGAAAGTCCGCTAACTCAGCGAAATCCGACAAATCAACTTTACGAAGGGCCCTTCCTGAACGCTGAAAAAAACCAGTCCTGAAAAAAATCACACGGAATTCACATACGATTCACACCAAAATCACACGCTATTCACACGAAATTTCACAAAATTCATACGAGAATCACACGGTGTTTGTTCGAAAATTACAACTATAAATAACTGATTTTTAGTCACTTGAGATATAAAATGTTTGTTCAGAACGCGATAAATTTAAGTTTTTCAGTAAAAAAACACACGGCAGACCATATTTTGCCCCTTTTGGTGGCTCAATTTACATGCATGAAAATTATTGTAAACGGTTTCAGAAGTAACAAAATGGCAGTAAAGAAAAAACAGGATTATCTAACAAGAGTGTAAACCTATTTCAGGGTGGAGGCAGTACACACAAAGTACACACAAAGTACCTCAAAAGTACACGCAAAGTACCTCAAAGTTTTTTGCAAAATGCGAAGCCAAATTGGTAAAATCGGGTTGGTAGGAATGGCTCTAAAAAAATAGATTAATTTCTTAACTCCCCCTTTAGCGGATTCCGAAGATGATCGTGATTGGCTGTAGAGACGCAATATTTTGCGTCTGGCCTTTGCAAAGTTGAGGTGTGCAGGTTTTGCCGGACAGTGGTGATTGGCTGTAGAGACGCAATATTTTGCGTCTGGCCCTTTGCAAAGTTGAGGTGTGCAGGTTTTGCCGGACAGTCGTGATTGGCTGTAGAGACGCAATATTTTGCGTCTGGCCGTTGCAAAGTTGAGGTGTGCAGGTTTTGCCGGACAGTCGTGATTGGCTGTAGAGACGCAATATTTTGCGTCTGGCCTTTCAATCTGTGCCTGCGATCGAACGAATCAGGCACGCTCAAAAACAGAGCTCGCCGAAAAAGGAAACCATGCGGCTTCCCCCTTTTCGCTTGTATGCTGAAGACCCGTTTCACCCCTGTTGTGATGCCAGTATGGTCTTAACCGTCATGAACATCCGGTCGCTGCCCGGCAAGGCGGTAAAGCCGTAGGCTTTGTAAAAGCTGGCCGCTTTTTCATCTATCGGGTCGACCATTACGGCCAGGATACCCATTCTTTCCGACAACCCGGCGCATTGATTCAGCGCTTGAATCAGAAGGTACTGCCCCAACCCCTTGCCCTGGTGGGCCTTACCCATCGCCAGCCGTCCCAACAATATGGTCGGTATATCGGCATAGGCCGCTGGCAGCTTTTTTACCAGTTCTTCCGGCAGTTCTTCCAGCTTAATGGAATGACTTGACAGGGTATAATACCCAAGCACCGTGTTGTCCGGGCTGTCACAGAGAACGTAACAGACAGCTAAATCCCGTTTTACGTCCTGGCTGGCAAGCCGTTTTATATAATTATCCAGTATAAGACGTCCGCAGTCGAAATTGCTCCGTTGATGAGCTTTTTCAAGTATTGCTATCGCTAGTGCCATGTTCTTTTAACCGCTTGAAGGTTTGCTGAGCCTTCTTAAGTTTATCGTTCGGAACCGGCGGATTTAATAGTGCATTTACAAAGATCGTTTGGTCTTCCAGGGTTGTTAACATTCTGTTGTTGTCATTAATAATTCTGGTTGCTTCCGTATTGATGCAAAAAACGACAAACTCTGTTAAACTTTTAAAACCACGCAATTCCGACGCATACTTAATTAACTCTTTTTGTGCGCTGCTAATACGAACATCAATTCTATCGTTAACTGTGGTTGCCATATGTGATTTTCCAAACTTCTAATCCTCTTAATTGACTGCTTAATCTTATTCTTCTTTCGTTGGTGATACTATATTTTGATATTTACTTTTTGATTTTTTACTGCTTTTTGCTGTTTAATTTCTGGTGCTTCGCTGGTTTTTTTTTGCCTGATTTTTGGTGCTTTCTTTAATTTAGCTTTTCTGGTGTGTTGATTTTTTTGCTGTGCTTGCGTTTTTTACTTAATTCTTCTTAATCTTTGCTTTACTTCAATTTTTCTAATGCTCTTGATTCGATAGTGCTGCAATCCCTGGACCTTTTTTTTCGTATTAGCTGCACAAATGTACGCATAATCTACGTACAAATCAAAGTGCTTTTTGAAAGATTTCCAAATTCTCTTAATCAGGCGCAATCAAAAGTCAATCCTACACGTGCGGGAAGGAACCATGATAGGCAAGTGAATTCCGGCAACTTTGCAGCTAAACAAAAATGCAAAAGTTCCAACATTGTCTCCTTTCGACAATTTGCCCATCTCATTCGTGTTTTTTTTGACACTTGGTATTCGCCTCTTGACATTTTTACCTTTCGCCTTTCACCTCTCCTGGCTATTGGTTCTTGCATTACACTTATTGCGATTTCTGCTTCAACTGTATTTTATAAAGGCCATAGTCAATTACCTGGGTCATCTGCGAAGTGTTAGTTTGTTTGGCATCGACGGTTTGGTTTATAATCAATGCAGCGTTGTTTAGCGTAATCGGAACCGCAAGCCTGGCCATATTTACCAGGTCAACCGGGGCAACATTGTTGTTCATATCCATCAACGATTTCATAGTCGCGGCCGTGCCCGGCGAGTTCATGCCGCCGCCTGCTCCCGTTTGCGACTGCATCTGGGCTTGTATTTGCTTGGCCTGCGCTAACATCTGCTGCAGTTGACCCTGGTAAGCGCCGGCATTGGCTTTAATGTTCATTGCGTTATTCTTCATGGTTGTTGGGTCTAAAAAATACCCGTCGAGTCCGTTAATGCCCATGTTTTGTGGTGGAACAGCGCCACAGGGTATTCGCCAAAGTCCGGCGCTCGCCGGGCTTGCTCCAAACCTTCCAAGTGTAAGCGTATCGGCGCCGCCTTTACCGCAAAAATGCAGGATCAACAACGGCGCCGGCATAGTATAGGTCTTGGTGCCAACATACGATGGTGTGCAATTGGGTGTACTCATCGAATTTTCCTGGACAGTCGCAGTAAAAACGCCGTTTTCTGTGTTGGATAACACCATCCGTACACAGGCCACCGTATCCAGCTCGACCACCATCTCGGCCGTCCCCTGCAGGTGAGCTGTTTGGGTTACGCCCCCTTGCATGCTCGTCTTCACATTTAGGTCAAGACTGAGCGTATAACGGGTGATCTGGTTCAAAAGGTCTATAAACCCGCCACCATTTCCCCCAACCATTTCGTCTTGTGCCGACAACGACAGCATCAAAGGTATATCCGAAAGATAGCTTATGTCATGATCCTGTGTGATCTTGTCGGTCAACGCAGTTAACAAATTTTCGACCACTGTTCTGCATGCCTCAAAAATTGTTCCCTGGTTTCCATTGGTGAATTGGTCCGTCCCCAAAATTTTCTCCAGTTGGCCTTCAGCATTTAAGTACACCCTGACAGCCGGTATAGATGCATTATAATTCTTCTGCTTTATTACATCCTGGGCAAATTGATTCGCCTTGTTCACACACCGCTGCGCAAGGAACGCTTCAGCCTGCATCAATACCCCGGCATCCATAAATGCACAGGGGCCGTTATTCTGGGGATTTGATTTTGAGTGTTTGAACAAGCTGTTGATCATATTTTGCATGTCTGGGGTAGGCGCCACATTTTCGCCGGTTTGCGCCAACAGCGTCAAAGGGCGCAAAAGGGCAACGGCTTTTTGAAGAAGCCCCAATTCTGGTTGAAAAAAAATGGTGTCATATCCTTTACATTGTTTATCAAACGCCTTCTGCGCATCGCGGTTGCAGCCCCAGCAATTAAAATAATCCGCAAGCGGTGGTGGCGGGTAATCATAGGTTTTATCGCGCCGGTGGGCCTGGTAAAAACTAATGATGGAATTATAATCATCCGCCTGGCTAATGCACCAATTTGCCAGGTTATTATACTGCTGATAGGTAGGGTTGCTCGACGTTCCGCCGGGCGGGGGAGCAGTTTCCTTCAAACCAAAATAAAACGCCTTTGCCGAGTCAATTGCCCCCTGCGAGAATTGATACAGGTGATATTCATTTAAACCTTCTGAAGTGACGAGGTCCTGCTTTACCTGCGACTCCAACTGATCCACCTGGCTCGTTCCCTGGTCTATCGCCTGGTTCAATTTCTGTCCCGCCTGCGATTGAACGGTTACGCTGCCGTCCTTGTTAACGGTTACGTTGCCGCCCACGGCCTGCCCGGTAATATAGTTGCTATCGGCCTTAAAAATAGTTCCTGATTGCCAGTGGCCGGTGAAGGAAAGCAGCGTGTCTTTCTTTTTCGGCTGGCCGTAAGCAGTAGAGCCTAACACTAAAAGAAGGAATAAATACGGAGGGATTTTAAGTTTCATAGCGGTAGATATTAATTCCAGGTCGAAAAAAACAACGACCCATGACTTAAAATTAAAGAAGAAACCCGCTGATAAAAAAGGCTCTAAGCCAAAATAGGCATTTTATCCCATAACTATTTAGCGATGGGTTTACGCCGGAGAAGATTTATTTCTTTGAAGGAAAAATCCGGTTATGGCAGATGGTTCGGAAAAGTTTAGATCGGCACATCACCGCAAGCTTGCTCAGGCGCCGTAATCCCCCTGCTTATTAGTGTTTATTTTAATATTTCCAACCATAGTAGTTTAAACAGCCAAAAAAAATCTATTTTAGTACCTTATATAATTAATGAAGAAAACCCTACGCTGGCGCATCGCCCAGACTTTTGAAGCCCGCTGGTGGAAAAAGTACCTGTCACATAAAGACGTTGCCACCTACCTGGAGTGGAAAAGAGGTTACTGGAACAACGTACTAAATCTGCTGAAAGAAAGCATAAAATTGAAGCCGGGGCAAAAAATACTCGATGCAGGTTGCGGTCCTGCCGGAGTTTACATTTCCCTGCCGTCGTATGAGGTCACCGCTTTCGATCCCCTGCTGGATACCTATCATCAAACGCTTGATCATTTCAAAAAAGAGATGTATCCTGGTGTGAAGTTCATAACTGAATCGCTCGAAAATTTTCACGATGACAATTTATATGATGTGATATTTTGTATGAACGCGATTAATCATGTGGCGCAAATACGCGACGCCTTCCAAACTTTATACAGGCATTGTAAGAAAGGCGGGCGCCTGATAGTTTCGATCGATGCTCATAATTATAAATTTGTTAAGTATTTCCTCAGGATTCAACCACAAGCTGATATCCTGCACCCGCACCAGTATAGCCTTGATGAATATCAGGAAATGCTAACTTCAATGGGGTGCACAATGTTGCAAACCGAGTTAACCAAAAAAGAGTTCTTTTTTAGTCACTATATACTCGTGGCGTCAAAAGACTGACGATGTGCTGATTGAAAATGACAATTTAACGCGGGGGTGACGCGCTTAAAACGCCAGGTGAGGAATATCAAAAGACTGTAGTTTAGGCTGACTTGATAGTCGCACAGGATTAACCCATATGAATTTCTTTTTGTACCCCTAATGAACAAACCCCGCCTAACGCCCCTGACAAAGAAGGTTGCTGCCTGTTTGCTTAAACTGGTCATTTTGGGTTTGGCGTTCTATTTTATTTACAGGGCTGTGCTCAAAAACATGGGCAGCCTTCAGCAATTCATGGTGATGGTAGGCCACCTCAACAAAAGGGTCGTGCTGGCGATAATGGTTATTGTGGTTTTGCTGATGATCGCTAATTGGCTGCTCGAATCGTTAAAATGGCGGTATATTACCAAAAACCTAAGCCCCATGACGGTATGGCTGGCCATCGAATCCGTTTTTTGCGGTTTAACATGGGCGATTTTTACCCCTAACCGTATTGGCGAATATGGGGGAAGAATAATGTTTTTGCCGGCGCGTAAACGAATACACGGCGTACTGGTAATGGGAGTTGGAGCCTTCGGCCAAACTTTGGCCAGCTGTGTATTGGGGGCCTTGTCCCTTACATGGTTTATTTACGCATATGTCCACCCAAACCCCTGGTTGATGCTGTGCATATTCCTTGTGGCCCTTGCCTACGTGGCCTTATTGACGATACTTTATTTTGACATAAAATGGCTGGTTTCCTTACTTACCCGCATAAAATATGTAAAAAAATATCATCGTTTTTTTGATATCATCAGCCGCTACAAATTTTCTGAATTGTTAGCCATCGTAGGATTTAGCATGGCCCGCGTGCTTGCATTCACCATACAATATTACCTTATTATACATCTGCTTGTTCCGCAAATACCGGTCCACCAGATCGTATTGGCAATGTTTGCATTCTACTTTGTTCAGTCGGTTATTCCATCATTAGATATTCTCGACATAGGCGTGCGGGGTTTTGCTGCCGATAAAATTTTCGGATATATTACCAACCAGCACATAGCTATCATCGTAGCCGTTTCCATTATTTATATCGTCAATTTGATCATTCCCGCCATTTTAGGTTCGGTGTTTGTTTTGAAAATGAAGTTCTTCGAACGCGCAGCCTGACACAGCAACTCATTGCAATTCATACCTTTGTCGAAGGGGGATCAAAAAACAGGAATATTGAGCTACTTACCGATGCAAAACTTACTAAAAATATTCTTCAGCAGATCATCCGTTGTAACCGCGCCGGTGATCTCGCCCAGGTAATGCAGCGCCTGTTTAATATCCATGGCCAGAAAATCCGAGGTAACGGTATCCATGCCGCTCAACACGCGGCTTAGCGCTTCTTCAGTTTTGGTGAGCGCCTCCAGGTGGCGGATATTGGTCACCAGAGTTTCTTCGCCTATTAGCTTTTCGCTGATAGCCGCGCTATAAATGTGTTGTTTCAGTTCTTCGATGTTGAGTTTTTGTTTGGCGGAGATTTGCAGGAAGTTGGAAGGTTGTAATGTTGGAAGGTTGCAATGTTGGAAGATTGCAATGTTAGAAGATTCGGGATTTATGAGATCAATTTTGTTAGCGACAACAAGCATCTTTACGCCGGGTGTTTGGAGCGTTTCAATATCATACTGGAGTTCCGTCGGGCTGATCGTGGTTGCATCGAATACATAGAGCAATAACGCCGACTGGCTAATCTTTTCCATGGTGCGCTCCACTCCTATTTTTTCGATGGCGTCGGTGGCTTCGCGGATGCCGGCGGTGTCGATCAGGCGGAAGCTGATACCGTTGATGTTGAGCACTTCCTCGATGGTATCGCGGGTGGTGCCGGGGATGTGGCTGACGATAGCTCGTTCCTCGTTCAGGAGCGCGTTTAACAGCGTAGACTTGCCAGCGTTGGGCCTGCCGGCTATAACGCTGTTTACGCCCTGCTTGATGGCATTGCCGAGCTCAAAAGAGCGGATCAGGCTGCCGATAACCCCATTGATCTGCAGGATGAGCGTTTTGAGCTGGTCACGGTTGGCGAATTCAACATCTTCTTCGGCAAAATCAAGTTCCAGTTCTATAAGGGAAGCAAACTGAACAAGCTGGTCGCGAAGGGATTGCAGCTGGCTGCTGAAACCGCCCCGCAATTGCTGTATGGCTACCTGCTGCGAGGCTTTGGAATTTGAGGCGATAAGATCGGCCACGGCTTCTGCCTGCGACAGGTCCATCCGGCCGTTTAAGAATGCTCTTAAAGTAAACTCTCCCGGTTTTGCCGCCCGGGCGCCTTTCCTCATCAGCAATTTGATCACCGATTCGAGTATGTACTGCGAGCCATGACAGGAAATCTCCACCACGTTTTCGCCCGTATATGAACGCGGCTCGATGAACAGCGAAACCAATACTTCATCCAAAACGGCATCATCGTCAACCATTTGGCCAAAATGTATGGTATGCGACGCCTGTTTCGTAAGGTCTTTACCCTTGAACGCCTTTGCGGTAATCCCGATAGCATCCGGCCCCGAGAGGCGTATAACCCCGATAGCGCCGGTTCCGGCAGGAGTTGCGAGGGCGATGATGGTATCCGTTGGGTTCATAGTTCATGGTTCATGGTTCATAGTCGGAGCTTTGGCGCATGAATAGAGGGCAAAGATAGAAGAGTTCATGGTTTATAGAGGAATGCGGAAGTCGGTCCCGATAACTGTCGGGAGTCGATTGCGGAATGAGAGAAATTCCTGGTGCATGGCCGGATCATCAGGCAAAAATTCGGGACAAAGATAGGAAAGTTAATAGCTGACGGCTCACGTGATGTCCCAAAATCCCTAACTTCGTTATCACCATGCAAAAACCCATCCCATTCGCCTTTGTATTAGATTACCTGCCCACCGGCATAATCCTGAAACGGATGTTTGGCATGCTATATATCTATTCGGGCAAACGAATATTGATGATCCTGCGGGACAGCCAAAAAACACCGGAATGGAACGGGATTTGGGTAGCCTCGCAGGCAGAACATCACCAAAGCTTAAAAAAACATATCCCGGAGCTGGGCGCCTTTATCCTGGATGGCGACGACCGGCACAGCGACTGGCTCCTCCTACCCGAAAAAGCCGAAGATTTTGAAACCGCCGCCATAAAAATTTGTGAGTTAATAACCCATGGCGACCCGCGAATCGGAAAAGTGACGGAAAAGCCACCCCTCTGACCAATATTTTGTTACTTTCGGAGCCAATTATGGTAACTTTTTTTGAAGCCTCGCTGGATACAATTTCGGTCCATCACGTCGGTAACCAGGGTCGCGCGGAACTATACGCACTATCGGATCATCCCCTCGAATTGAAGGATGAGATCATCCCCAACTTGCTGATGCAGTACTTTTTAAAACCCTTCGAAAAGGTTAACGAAGTTTATACCCTGTACCACAGCAGCGGCGACGTCAAACTCAACGAACTGTATCATTTTGCCACGCAGGTTTTTGAGGATAAAAGCCAGTTCCATGGGATATCGGAACAGGTAGCCAATTTTTTATACCAGGTGGCCGGGCACCCAAATATCAAGGACGGCGAGTTGTACATGGTTTATTTTAACAACGTCCAGATAGAAGGTACCACGCTGGATGCGATCGGCATTTTTAAATCGGAAAACAAGGAAACTTATCTCAAGGTCTATCCCGATAAAGGCGGTTTCCAGGTGGATTACGAGGAAAACGCCATCAACATCAACAAACTGGATAAGGGCGCGCTAATATTTAATACCGAAAAAGAGAATGGCTATAAAGTAGTCGTGATCGACAAAACCAACGGTGGCCAGGATGCGGCCCTGTATTGGAAAGACCAGTTTTTACAGCTAAAGGTCCGTAACGACAGCTTTAACCGAACCAGCAACACGCTCGGTATTTACAAAAACTTTGTCACCCAAAAGCTCGACGACGAATTTGAAATGAGCAAAGCCGACAAAATCGACCTGCTGAACCGCAGCATGAAATATTTTAAGGAAAAGGACACTTTTGATATGGACGAGTTTACCGGCGAAGTGATCGGCAACCCGAAGGCAATCGAATCCTTCAAAACCTTTAAAAGCCAGTACGAGCAGGAATTCGACAGCCCGATTGGCGATACGTTCGAAGTATCCGGCAACGCCGTAAAAAAACAATCCCGGGTTTATAAAAGCGTTTTAAAGCTGGACAAAAATTTCCATATCTATATTCACGGCAATAAGGAACTAATCGAGAAGGGTTTTGACGAAGGCAAGCACATGAATTATTATAAGGTTTATTTTAAGGAAGAGGCGTAGATATCATCTGGCTTAACCGGCTCCCATCCTTGACGCATTTATTTTATGGACAAACGTTTTGATCGTCATGCCTTTGGGCGACCTGAAAATGATAAGTTTGTTTCCATCGATGGTGGCATACTCTTTGTAAACACCGATGCTAACGATTCGTGAATGCTCAATGGCAATCAATTCCTTATCATCAAAGATTAGTCCAATCCTATAGTTACCGCCGCTTTCGTAAATACTATACTCCTCACAGTGTGGAAGTGTTCTTCTTATGATCCCCTGGGGATCGTAGCCCTCCTGCTTCATAAAAAGCTTAAGTGAATCATAGTTAAAGCTAAACATGCCTGGTTTAAAAGTCGAGTCGAGTATGTTTTCGGCAATCGAATTTTCCTTGATGTTGGCTTTATAAACGTAACCAGTGATTTCAATCCAACAACTTTTGAAATGCCCTTCCGTTCCACTAGTGGCAAACGAACTGGCTAGTTTTTTGGGAATATCGGCTAACGTTATGCCAATTAATCTGTGATTTTGGTCAAACAGCGGGGTGCCTTTTTTTGGTATATATCTATCTGAATATTGCTCGTTGGTTATCAATACAGAAAACGAAACTTCGAACCAGCCATTTTCTAATTCGCCGCATTCCACTTCCACCCCTTCTCTTAACGATACGAGTATTTGTCCGTTTGGCTTATCCCGGAAATTGGCCGGGCCATCAATTCGTTCAGCCCTCGCAGATATAACAACGAAGAAAAGTAAAGGAATCAAGAAATGTTTAAGCTTCATGATAAAGTGTCAAGGCATTAACTTTTGCTAAGTTAGTAAAGGTTATGCAAAAACAAAATGCCCGTGAAGTGCCAAAATCGGTGAAACTAAGCGAAGCGACCTCATGAATGCCGCTGAAAAACAAACAACCAGTTAATAATGCCTAAAACTAAAACTTTTCCTCTATCCCCAACCCAAACAAAGCAAAATCATATCTAACCGGGTCAACAGGATCAAATTCCCGTAACCGGTCAGTTAATTCAACAGCGGTTTGCCAGTCGGTTTGTTTACGGGTGATGAGGTTAAGCTTGCGGGCTACACGGTCTACATGCAGGTCGCAGGGGCAAATAAGGTCGGCTGGTTTAATGTGGTTCCAGATGCCAAAATCCACGCCGCAGTCGTCTTTACGCACCATCCAGCGCAAAAACATATTCAGCCTTTTGGAGGTGGATTTTTGAGATGGGGATGAAATATGTTTTTTGGTGCGATGCGGAAACTCAGGTAGCGAAAAGAAGTAGGACCGAAAATAATTTAAACAATTTTCTACTGTGAAATCGTGCTCCTCCGCCATCTGGCGGAGGCTGGGGGGCAAGAATGCCGACTCGAGAGAATCGTAGTTACTATAATGATGCCTGAAAAACGAAATAAAATACAGGGTATCAATATCGTTAAAAGTGCGGTGTTTAAAGTTTAACAGCTTCTTGAGATCGGTTTCGGCGTGGTTCATGATAAAATCATGCGGCGCGCCATCCATCAGCGTTATCAATTCCCTGCACTTGTTGATGATGGTAACCCGCTGTCCCCAAGCCAATACCGAAGCCCAAAGCCCCATGATCTCGATGTCCTGCTGTTTGGAAAACATGTGCGGGATGCATATGGGATCGTTAGGGATAAATTCCGGACGGTTGTATTGGATTACTTTTGAATCGAGGAATGCCTTAATATTTTCTATCATGATTCTAAGTTGCAGTAGCAGTAGCAGTTAAGATTTCCATACTGCTGCTGCTACTCAAAACTGCCACTTATTTAAGCGCTTGCTTGATGTCCTCTAATAAATCCTCCACATCCTCCACCCCCACGCTGAAACGCAGCAGGTTATCCACCACACCCACTTTTTCCCGTTCCGCTTTTGGGATGGAACCGTGCGTCATGCTCACCGGGTGATTGATCAACGACTCCACGCCACCTAAAGATTCGGCTAAAGAGAATACCTTAAATGAGGAGGCCACACGGTAGGTTTCCTGCAGGTCGGCGCCTTTTAAGGTGATAGATATCATCCCGCCGAAATCGCGCATTTGTTTTTTGGCGATATCATGATTGGGATGATCAGTAAAGCCCGGCCAGTAAATCTTATCCACTTTGGGATGCGTTTTCAGGTATTCGGCTATTATCTTACCGTTTTCACAATGCGCCTTCATGCGCAGGTGCAGGGTTTTAATGCCGCGTAATACCAAAAAACTATCCATCGGCCCGGGCGTAGCGCCGCAGGCATTGTAAATGAACCAAAGCTTCTTATATAATTCCTCGTCGTTCAACATCAAAGCGCCCATCACTACGTCGCTATGGCCGCCGATATATTTGGTTACCGAGTGCATCACAATATCCGCCCCTAAGTCGATCGGATTCTGCAGGTACGGCGAGGCAAACGTATTATCCACCGCCAGCAGCACATTTTTCTCTTTGCTGATTTTCCCTATCGCTTCAATATCCACAATCTGCATGGTAGGATTGGTAGGCGTCTCTATCCAGATCAGTTTGGTATTTTCGTTTACATACTCCCTTACAATCTCGGGGTTTGATAGATCAAGGAAATGAAACTTGATGCCATAATTGGCAAATATTTTTGTGAATATGCGGTATGACCCTCCATACAGGTCATTCCCGGTGATCACCTCATCGCCCGGCTGCAGCAATTTCAGCACTGCATCCGTCGCCCCCATACCGCTGGAAAATGCCAGGCCAAACTCCGCATTTTCCAATGCAGCGAGGCAGTTTTCCAATGCCTTGCGCGTGGGATTTGTCCCCCGGGAATATTCAAAGCCCTTATTATCTCCCGGCGATTTTTGCCAATAGGTTGATGTCTGGTAGATCGGCGTCATTATAGCGCCTGTGGAAGGATCCGGCTCCTGGCCTGCGTGTATAGCTTTTGTTGCGAATTTCATTGGTTGTTGTAATATTGTAATGTTGAAAGGTTTTAAAGTTAAGGAGGATTGTCTTTGGGCCGGAACGTTTGCAAGCTGCTCTTCGATTCAATGTTTATTTACCGGTTTGGTCAACATTTCAACCTTGCAACTTTTCAACATTCCAACTCCTCAATACGCTCTCGCAAATATAACCCGCTGCTTCGACGGCTTTCCCGTTCTTATACAAAAACCTTCTTCTTGCTTATTATTTAAGGGAATGCACCTAATCGTCGCTTTCGTCTCGTCCTTTATCAATTGCTCGGTTTCGCTGGTGCCATCCCAATGGGCTGATAAAAAGCCAGGTTCCTCATCCAGCATCCGTTTAAATTCTTCATAAGTATCTACCTCTGTGGTATTCTCCGTCTTGAAATTCAGTGCTTTTTTGTAGATGTTTTGCTGGATTTCCTCCAGCAATTTCTCAATCCGTCCTGCTAATCCCTCCTGGCTCACCGTCTCCTTCGTTTTTGTATCACGCCGCGCCAACTCGACCGTCCCGTTTTGCATGTCGCGGCCGCCGATGGCTACCCGCAGCGGCACGCCTTTTAGTTCATATTCAGCAAACTTGGCGCCCGGGCGGTGGGTGTCCCGCTTGTCGAATTTAAACGAAATGCCTTTGGCTTTAAATTCTTTGGTTAATTCCTTTACAAACACGGCAATATTTTCCAGCTCTTCTTCAAACTTATAGATCGGAACGATCACCACTTGTATTGGCGCCAGCTTTGGTGGCAGCACCAGCCCGGCATCGTCTGAGTGCGCCATGATGAGGGCGCCGATCAATCGCGTAGATACGCCCCATGACGTCGCCCATACGTAATCCAGTTTGTTCTCCCTTGATGTAAATTTTACATCAAAAGCTTTGGCAAAGTTCTGCCCCAAAAAGTGCGATGTGCCCGCCTGCAGGGCTTTGCCGTCCTGCATCAATGCCTCAATACAGTAGGTGTCCAGTGCTCCGGCAAAACGCTCGTTGGCAGTCTTTTTTCCTTTGATGACCGGGAGGGCCAGCCAGTTCTCTGCAAAATCTGCATAAACCTCCAGCAATTGCTCAGTTTCGGCTATAGCTTCTTCGGCGGTGGCGTGGGCGGTGTGTCCCTCCTGCCATAAAAATTCAGTCGTCCGTAAAAAAAGGCGCGTGCGCATTTCCCAGCGAACCACGTTAGCCCATTGGTTTACCAGGATGGGGAGGTCGCGGTAGGATTGTATCCAACCCTTATAGGTGTTCCAGATGATGGTTTCGGATGTAGGCCTCACGATCAGTTCTTCTTCCAACTTGGCTTCCGGGTCGACTATGATATTGCCCTCTCCGTCATTTTTGAGGCGGTAATGGGTAACCACGGCGCATTCTTTGGCAAAGCCTTCCACGTGTGCTGCTTCTTTCGAAAGAAAGGATTTGGGTATAAATAACGGAAAATAGGCGTTAACGTGACCGGTTTCCTTAAACATGCCGTCAAGCACCGCCTGCATTTTTTCCCAGATGGAATAGCCATAGGGCTTAATGATCATGCAGCCTTTGACCGGGGAATACTCAGCCATATCGGCTTTTATTACCAAATCATTGTACCATTGCGAATAATCTTCTTCTTTACTTACAACGCCTTTATTATTCATAAACTTTATTTCACCATCTATTTTGGATAGCCGCCAAATTTATAAAAATTAGTGGTAGCCCGTTCCGATTAGCTGGCCTTGCCTGCGTTTTTTTGCTATTCTTTTAAAAGGACTACTGACCAAGGTTAAAAAAATCAACCCCAACAAAGGCCAATACCAAACCGGGAATATAAAATATAGCCATATTTGCGACGCAATGCCGTTAGTGCCGATCCTATATGAAGAGTTTGCAGTGCCCATCTGGCGGATGGAAATTGACGAGCTGACAGAAACGCTCTTCGTGGAAACACGCGAAAGCCAGGATAGGTCGGTCTCTTTCAGCGCGATAAGCCTGCGTGATGGCGGTTTTTCCTTTAAGAATATTCAAATACCGGAACGATGGCTCACCGGCCTGGAAACCGCTTACGGCGGTGTTCTGCTTCTCCACTTTTACGAAGCCGAAAACAGCCCGGTGCATAAGGGACTGATGGCTTTGAATGGCCTTATCGGCGAAACGCTGTGGAGCAACTTTAACTTAACGTTCGATCATCTTAGCGCGAATGGCCCGGTTGTATACGACAACCGCATCCAGCCGCGAAAATTATTTTTGCCGGATGTGAAGACCGGCGCAACGATTCGTTCCTATCAACCGTCAATTGATAGTGAGTTGAGGTCGTTCGTTATTGTACCGAAGCTGATAGCTGCGGATGGTCTGCCGTTCGCTGTGGTCGGCGTGGGTACTGTTGAGAAGTTAGTCCATTACCATGAGCACAATTATTTTAGAATTGTATCTTTGCACGCATTAAACCAGGGGCAGCTAAGCCAGCTGCTTTTTATTTTTGAAGAGACCGGGCCTGGTGAATACCGGGAGGTGTTTAGGGATTTATTGAACGACGGCATACAAAAACTACAGCCGGAGGCGTTCATAGTCCATAAAGACCGCTTGATATACATCAGGAAAAGATCGGGACTTATAATGCTAAAACTCTAACCACAACATTGATCAGGAATTTGATTATGAAGTTTAAATTATTATTGACCGCTATTATTGTATTAATAACCTCCTTAACACTTTCGGCCAAACCGATGATTGATTCGGTTGGTGTAAAAAACAACGACGGCAAAAAGATGATCCTTTTTAAGGTAAAAGCAAAAGATACTTATTATTCTATCGGCAGGCGCTACCATATTAGCCCCGAGGCCCTGATGAAATATAACGGCAGTAAAAAAACAACGCTCACCATCGGCGCGATTGTTGAAGTACCGACGGAACTACCTTTTAAGAAATCCGCAAAAGAAAAAGAATCTGCCGAAGTTCCTGAAAAACTAAGCAAAAAGGAAAAGAAAGAGAAAGCCGGACGCGAGACGAAAGAAGAACAGAAAGCGGCTGAAAAAAAGGAGCACAAGCACAAGAGCGAAAGCAGTAAAGAGAACGAGGAAACAGCAGTAACCGCACCACCGGCCCAGGCCCCCGTTGTTCAGGCACCAGTGGTGCAACAGCCCGTACAACAAGCCCCACCGCCGCCTGTTCAGCAAAATACGGCGCCGCCCACGCAATATAAGGTCTCGGCAGGCGAAACCCTTTATGCCATCAGCAAACGGTTTAATACCACCGTGGATAATATTACAAAACTTAATAACCTCAGTTCAACTGCCCTGCAGCCGGGCCAGGTATTGCTGGTTCGTACGGCTCAGGCGGAGCAGCCAGCGGTAGCCCAAACTCCTGCGGCTACGGGAACTCCCGCCCCTCCAGCGGTGGTAAAACCTGATACCACGCCCACAACGTCCGTCGTTGTGATCAACAAGGACAGCAGCGAACGGCATGTAACCGGGAATAAATTCGGCTTGTTCGAAAAAAATGAAAAAGGCGTGGCAACCTGGATGGACGATCCGGGCCTCGACCCCAATAAAAAACTGGTACTGCACCGCACTGCGCCGATAGGCACCGTGATCAAGATAACAAACCCCATGACCAACCGCACCACATTTGCTAAGGTGGTGGGCAGGTTCACAGATACCGAAGCAACAAAGGATGTGATCATTGTGATGACAAAAAATGTTGCCGACGCCTTGGGCGCGCTTGACAAACGTTTTCATGTTGACCTAAGCTACGGCAGCCCCAATGAATAAACCGTTCATCATCGGCGTAGCCGGTGGCAGCGGCTCGGGCAAAACATTTTTTTTAAATTGTTTTCTGCAGCATTTTTCCCTTGCCGAGGCCTGTTTGGTATCGCAGGATGATTATTATATCCCTGTAGCACATAACATGACCAGGGAGGAAAACAAGTTGTATAATTTCGATCTGCCCACCACGATCGACCGCCAGCATTTTTACGAAGACATCAAAAAGCTGATCAATGGCGAAACGGTGCAGAAGAAGGAATACACCTTCAACAACCCCGATCAGGTCCCCCGGATGCTTGAAATAAATCCCGCGCCTATTGTAATTGTTGAAGGCTTATTTATCCTGTACTTTAACGAAATTGCCGAGCTTCTTGACCTTAAGCTGTTTATAGAGGCGGATAATAACGTCGCCCTTGGCAGGAGGCTGAAACGCGACCTGGCGGAACGCGGGTATGGTTATGACGACGTGCTTTACAGATGGACAAACCATGTAACCCCTGGATACAATGAATACCTTTTACCTTATAAGGAATCCTGCGACCAGGTGATTACGAATAACACCAATGAGGCCGGGGATATACTTTGTGTTACCGAAGCGATTTCAAAGGAGTTGAGAGAAAAGGTGTTAAGATAGCTTACTTCGCCCTAAAGAGGCCATATTTCAGAATACAGTAAATCGCACGGACGCCGTCCTTCCAGCCAATTTTTTTGCCGTCCTCGTAGGTACGCCCATAATAGGAAATACCTACTTCGTAAATCCTGATTTTCGGCACCCTGGCAATCTTTTGAGTAACTTCAGGTTCAAAGCCGAAGCGTTGTTCTGTAAGTTTGATGGACTGGATCAACTCTGTATTGAACAGCTTATAACACGTTTCCATATCCGTAAGGTTCATGTTGCTGAACATGTTGGAGGCGAACGTGAGCCAGCGGTTACCGATGGTATGCCAGAAGAACAGGATACGGTGGGGATTATTGCCCATAAACCTTGAACCATACACCACGTCGGCAAAGCCGCTGCAAACGGGTTTCAGGAGGTCGTTATATTCTTCGGGGTCATATTCCAGGTCGGCGTCCTGGATGATGAGGTATTCACCGGTTGCTTTTGAAATGCCGGTATGCAATGCTGCACCCTTGCCCTTATTCGTTTCGTGCTTGTAGTAATTGATATCGAAGCCGGCATTATTCTCTTTATAATCTGCTATAGCTTGTTCGGTATGATCGGAGGAAAAATCATTGATGATGATGACCTCTTTGCGGATATTTTCAACGAGGTTTACAGCCTTGATCTTGTCTAAAATCAAATGGATCGTATTACCTTCGTTATAGGCAGGAATAATAATTGATAACTTTTGTATCTTCATTCGCAAATCATGGAAGCGGGTTTAAGCCGGATAGGTCAGCGTCTCAAAAAACCAAAAGTAATCATATTCTTGCTGATTTTCTTTGCCCTCGGCTTACTGTTTTGGTTTTGCCTTCCCAACCCCTTATTCCGCAGCCCAACCTCCTATGTAATCGACGATGCCAACGGGCAGCTGTTAGGTGCCTCCATCGCGACGGACGGTCAATGGCGTTTCCCGCCGACCGCCGAAGTGCCCGACAAGTTCGCCAAATGCATCATAGCCTTCGAGGACAAAAGGTTTATGCACCATCCGGGCTTTGATGTGCTCGCGATAGGTCGCGCCATCAAACAAAACCTTCGCTCAAAAAAAGTAGAGAGCGGCGGCAGCACCATTACCATGCAGGTAATACGAATGGCTACCAAAGATAAACGCACCTTTTGGAACAAAGCGAAGGAATTGTTTATGGCGGCACGGCTGGAATGCCGCTGCAAAAAGAGCCAGATATTATCCCTTTATGCCAGCAATGCGCCCTTCGGCAGCAATGTGGTCGGGCTCGACGCAGCGTGCTGGCGCTATTACGGGCGTAACCCCGATAAACTTTCCTGGGGCGAAATGGCGGCCATGGCCGTTTTACCCAATTCGCCATCTCTGGTGAACCCAGGTAAGAACCGGAATATCCTCCTTCGGAAACGCAACGAGCTTTTAGACAAACTGGTACAGCAAGGTATTATTGATGCCACAACAGCGTCATTGGCGAAGCTGGAGCCCGTTCCGGATAAGCCCCTGCCCCTGCCGCAACTCGCTCCTCACCTGCTGGAGCGCTTTAAAACCGACAGCCAGCGTGAGGATTATGGCGATACCCGGATAAAAACCAGCATCCGGGCCGGATTGCAGCGGCAGGTTAACCAGATATTGGAGCGGCATCACCAAACGCTTAAAGCCAACGACATCAACAACATTGCCGCCGTTGTCCTGGATGTGGAAACCGGTGAAACCCTTGCTTATGCGGGCAATATTTCGCACCCGGAAGATTCGACAATGCAAAGCGACGTTGATGTAGTAAACGCCCCGCGAAGCCCGGGCAGCACGCTTAAACCTTTATTATATGCCGCGGCAATGCACGAGGGGCTCATCCTGCCAAACAGCCTGTTACCCGATATACCCACGCAGATATTGAGCTTTCATCCCAAGAATTTCGATTTGGTGTACGACGGCGCTGTACCGGCTTCACAGGCGCTGGCCCGATCATTAAACGTACCGGCCGTAAGGTTGCTGCAGCAATATAAAACCGACCGGTTTTGCGACTTGCTGCATAAAGTGGGCATTACTACCTTAACCAAACCGGCCGATCACTATGGGCTATCGTTAATATTGGGCGGAGGCGAAAATACACTTTGGGAGTTGTCGGGGGCATACGCCGATATGGCCCGGGTATTGAACCACTACAACAAATATAACGGCAAGTACGACCCAACCGATTACCATAACCCGGTATATTCAGCTGTTTCCGGTTCAAAGCCCGACCTGCAAAAGTCCGGTTTGCTGGATGCCGCCTCCATCTATTATACATTGCAAGCGATGGAAGAAGTGATGCGCCCGGGTGAAGAGATGCTTTGGGGGCAATTCACATCTACCCAGCGGATTGCCTGGAAGACGGGCACCAGCTTTGGTTTCCGCGACGGCTGGGCTATAGGCATCACCCCAAAATACGTGGTAGGTGTTTGGGTAGGCAATACCGACGGCGAAGGCCGGCCGGGGCTGACAGGGATAAATACTGCGGCCCCTGCACTCTTCGAGATATTCAGGCTATTGCCGGTAACGCGCGAATGGTTTGATATGCCGATGGGTGAAATGGTCAAAATAAAGGTGTGTAAACAAAGCGGCTACCGCGCCGGCGAGTACTGCGATGATACCGACGAGGAATATGTGCCAAAAAGCGGCCTGAATGCGCCGGTTTGCCCTTATCACCAGGTCGTTCACCTTAGTACCGACGGAAAATGGCAGGTCACCGGAAATTGCGTGCCGCCAAACCAGATCGTAAATAAAAGCTGGTTCGTGTTGCCGCCGTCGATGGAGTATTACTATCGAGCCAAAAGCTATGCCTATCATGTGCTCCCACCTTTTCGCCGGGATTGTTTGCAGGGGGAGCGCGGCAACCCCATGGAAATTATTTATCCCAAGGAAGGCGCCAAAATATATGTTCCACTCGAGGCGGATGGCAGCCGCGGCCGGGTAGTCTTTAACGCCGCCCACCGGCAAAACGGGATCAAAATATTCTGGCACCTCGATGATGATTACGTCGGCGAAACCAAAGATTTTCACCAATTGGCCTTAAACCCGCCTCCTGGAAAGCATATTTTGACGCTGGTTGATGGCGATGGAAATACGGCGCACGTGGGATTTGAGGTACTTGCTAAGTAGAGGTAAAAGCGGAAAGCGGAAAGACCAAAGCTAAAAGGTTGGAACTCTAAAAATTGCAAACCGCAAACTGCGAACTGCCAACTGATTTCCTATCTTGGCGGATAAAATAGATCACGCCGATGCTGGAACAATACGACCTGGGCAACCTGATGGTACTGGATATTGAAACCGTTCCTCAATACAGCAGCTTTGAGCAGGTGCCCGTACATTTTCAAAAGCTTTGGGAAGCGAAAACGCTATACCAGCGCAAGGAAGCCACCGCCGAAGAATTTTACGACCGGGCTGGCATCTGGGCTGAGTTTGGTAAGATCATCTGCATATCCGTAGGCATATTCACGCCCGGTAAAAACACGGGCTTGAGGGTTAAATCCTTTTCCTCGCACGACGAAAAGGAACTATTAACGGGTTTTGCAAAGCTATTGGCCGGTCAGTCGCCCGCTTTAATCCTTTGTGCGCATAATGGCAAGGAATTTGATTTTCCCTACATCTGCCGACGTATGCTCGTTCATGGCTTAAAAATCCCTTCACAGCTGGAAATATCCGGCAAAAAGCCCTGGGAGATCAACCACCTCGATACGATGGAACTTTGGAAATTCGGCGATTACAAGAATTATACATCATTGAGTTTGCTGGCAGCAATTTTTAATATCCCCACACCCAAGGACGATATCGATGGCAGCCAGGTGGGCCATGTTTACTGGGTCGAAAAGCAATTGGAACGCATCTGCACTTATTGCCAGAAGGACGTGATCTGCACGGCGCAGCTGCTGCGGCGATACCGTGGGGAAGAATTGATAACAGACGAATGTATCACCATAGTTGGCGTTTAGATGCTGAAAGTAACCGACCTGCGCATCCGGTTTAAAACACAAAACGGCTTATTTGAAGCGGTAAAAGGCGTTTCCTTTCGTTTGCATAAGGGTGAAACGATTGGTATAGTAGGCGAATCTGGTTCCGGAAAGTCCGTGACAGCTTTGGCCCTGATGCGCTTGCTGGATGAAAAGCAAACGATCATCAGCGGGCAGGTTTTGTTGGATGACCAAAGTCTATGTAAACTCCCGGAGCATGAAATGCAAAAAATTCGGGGACATCAACTGGCGATGATCTTCCAGGAGCCCATGACCTCGCTAAACCCCGTGCTCACCTGCGGCTACCAGGTGGCAGAAGCGATCAAACTACACCTTAGCGTGGGCAAAGCTGAGGCACGGGAACGGACCATCGCATTGTTTAAGGAAGTGCAGCTCCCGCGACCCGAAACATTGTTCGACAGCTACCCTCATCAAATTTCAGGCGGGCAAAAACAAAGAGTGATGATCGCTATGGCGCTTTCCTGCAACCCGGAAATTGTAATTGCCGACGAACCAACCACCGCCCTTGACGTCACCGTCCAAAAAACCATCATCGAGCTACTGCACAAACTAAAGGCCGACCGCAATATGAGCCTGATCTTTATCTCGCACGACCTGGGCGTGATCAGCGAGATTGCCGACCGTGTGCTGGTGATGTACAAGGGCGAGGTGGTTGAACAGGAAACCGTAAAAACACTATTTGAACACCCGAAGCACCCTTATACCCGGGGATTGCTCGCCTGCCGTCCTGCTCCCGCGCTGCATTTGAAGAAACTGCCGGTGGTGGCCGATTTTATGGTGACTGACCAAAAAAAAGCTGTCAGCATTGAAAAAATACGCGAAGGCTATGCCTGGCAGCCCGGTGAGTTGGCTGAACGGAAAAGCAAACTATACGAGCAGCAACCATTACTGACCATCAGCAGGTTGAATACTTGGTTCCCCATAAAAAAGAATTTCTTCGGCGGTTCAAATGAAACAGTGAAGGCCGTGAATGAGGTAAGCTTTGACGTTTATCCGGGCGAAACACTCGGCCTGGTTGGTGAGTCGGGCTGCGGCAAGACGACTTTGGGCCGGAGTATATTGCGCCTGATCGAACCGACATCAGGCAACATAACCTTCGAAAATACGGACCTGCTGGCCCTGAAGAAAAACGACCTCCGCCAAATACGCCGCGACATACAGATTATTTTCCAGGATCCGTACTCTTCTTTGAATGCGCGCTTAACCGTCGGCGACTCCCTGATGGAACCATTGCGGGTTCACCAGTTTTATACCAACAATACCAAACGCAAGCGCAAGGTATTGGAATTGCTGGAACGTGTAAACCTGCTGCCCGAACATTTTAACCGTTACCCGCACGAGTTTTCGGGGGGGCAGCGGCAGCGCATTGTGATTGCCCGTGCACTTGCGCTGCAGCCAAAGTTTATTATCTGCGATGAATCGGTTTCGGCATTGGACGTATCCGTACAGGCGCAGGTGCTCAACCTGATCCGGGAGTTACAGCAAGAGTTTAACCTAACCTATATTTTCATCTCACACGATCTGGCCGTCATCAAACATATATCTGACCGTATGATGGTGATGAATAAAGGCGAAATCGTAGAAATGGGCGATCCGGATGAGATTTATTATCATCCGAAGGAAGAGTATACGAAGAAACTGATTGCTTCGATTCCGGGATAGATAACAATTTTCCCTTGACTTGTGATGTGCAAATTGTTAAACAATAATGATTAAATTTGTATTGTAGTGAACATGGCGATAATATTTAAAAGAATAATTCGCATTTAAATGATTGATGGAGGTGGCTTCCCTGCCCTTAACCCAAATTCGAAATGAAAGTAAGCGAAGTAATAAATGTTGACAAAGACATATTAGGTGGAACACCCGTTTTCAAGGGGACAAGAGTGCCAGTTAAAAACTTATTTGATTATTTAGAAGCCGGCGATTCCCTAAATGACTTTTTGAATGACTTTGATTATATTCCAAAAGAATATTGCCTGGTTGTATTAAAGACTTCCGAACAATTGCTTATCGACGCGCAATTGCATGAAAATATTAATTGACGAACAACTATCGACCAAGCTTAAGCGCGTATTTTCAGATTTAGGTTATAGGGTGTTCACAGTACGTGATATGAAATGGCTCGGAACCAAAAATGGCCATTTACTTAAGTTGATGGAAGCCAACAATTTCAGTATATTGCTGACCAACGATAAGAATCTTCACTACCAACAGAACATAAGCGCCTTGAAAGTTTGTGTATTAAACATTAATTCAAAAACTAACCGCTATGACGATGTGATTGAATTAATGGACAGAATTACGAACAAACTTAAGGAAGTCGAAATTCACTTGCGGACCGGTCCTGGGGGCTACTTCATGGTATAAGCATCCTCATCCATGCAAACAATCTCAATTATTTTAACTTAAATATTGGGTACTTTTGCCCAAATACATCTACATGTCTAAAAAGAAAAAACACGCCTCCATCGACCAGGTACTCACCCAAATGGTGCTTGATGTTTTCGAACAAAACGGCAATACGCCTTTAAACTACAAACAAGTATCGGCCAAACTGAACATCAACACGCAAGACGCGCGTGATGTGATCTATGATATCTTGCGCGACGAAACCAAAAAACGAGTTTTAAAAGAAGTTTCGAGCGGAAAATTCCAGCTTCACGAACTGAAGACGTTTATTGAAGGTGTGGTTGACATGACCAATGACGGCTCCGCATTCATTGTGACCGACGACGAGTTTGAAAGTGACATTTTTGTGGCTCCGCGAAAATTGCGGAACGCTCTCAACGGCGACCGCGTAAAGGTTTATGTTTATGCCAAAAGCCGGGGTAAAAGCAAAGAAGGTGAAGTAATTGAGATATTACATCGCGCCAAAATGGAGTTCACGGGGATTGTGAAGCTTTCGGAACGGTTTGCTTTTTTTATCCCGGATGACCGCAAAATGCAGCACGATATATTTATTCCGCTTAATGACCTTAACGGAGCCAAAAATGGGATAAAAGCCGTTGCCGAAATAACCGACTGGCCCGCCGAAGCCAAAAATCCGATCGGGCGGATCAAGCAGGTTTTGGGCGCACAGGGCGAGAATGACACCGAAATGAACGCCATACTGGCGGAATACGGTTTTCCCCTGTCGTTTACCGCCGAAGTAGAGCGCGAAGCCGAAGCCATTCCGGACGTGATTACTAGTGAAGAGATCGCAAAGCGCCGGGATTTCAGGGATGTTACTACATTCACCATTGACCCCTTCGATGCAAAGGATTTTGATGACGCCCTGTCGTTTAAAAAGTTAGATAACGGAAACTACGAAGTGGGCGTACATATTGCGGATGTTTCTCATTTTATTAAACCAGACTCGGCTTTGGATAAGGAAGCGGAAGATCGCGGAACCTCAGTTTACCTGGTCGACCGGGTGATACCGATGCTGCCGGAACGCTTGTCCAACGGTTTATGTTCATTACGCCCAAAGGAAGATAAACTTTGCTTTGCGGCGGTTTTTGAGCTGAATGAAGAGGCGCATGTGGTAAATGAATGGTTTGGCAAAACAGTGATCCACTCCGACCGACGGTTTGCCTACGAAGAAGTGCAGGAAGTGATCGAAACCAAAACCGGGGATTTTGAACCCGAAATCGCCAAACTAAATGCGCTAGCATATAAGCTTCGTGAACGAAAATTTAAAAATGGCGCCATAGCCTTCGAGACCACCGAAGTAAAATTCAAACTGGATGAAACGGGTAAACCCATCGGTGTATACGTGAAAGAGCGAAAAGATGCGCATAAGCTGATAGAAGATTTTATGCTGCTGGCTAACCGTAAAGTGGCTGAATATGTAAGCAAATTGGGTAAGGGGAAGCACCGTTACACCTTCGTTTACCGGGTGCACGATACGCCAAAGCCCGAAGCGCTGGCAAACTTCGCACATTTTGCCGCCCGGTTCGGTTATAAGATCAGCACCAAATCCGATAAAGAAACCGCTAAATCCCTCAACTTCCTGATGGAAGATGTGGAAGGTAAAAAGGAGCAAAACGTGTTGACCCAATTGGCCATACGCTCCATGGCTAAGGCGATTTATACCACCAAAAGCAGCAGCCATTATGGCCTGGCTTTTGATCATTATACCCATTTTACATCGCCGATCCGCCGGTACCCGGATGTGATGGTGCACCGGCTGCTGATGCATTACCTCGAAGGCGGCCAATCTGCCAATGCCGAGCATTATGAAAAACTTTGCCAGCACAGCTCCCAAATGGAAAAGAAGGCCTCGGATGCTGAACGTGCATCGGTAAAGTACAAGCAGGCTGAATTTTTGAAAGACCAGGTGGGCGAGGTTTATGCCGGCGTGATATCGGGCGTAACCGAATGGGGCATGTATGTGGAGATCATCGAGAATAAATGCGAGGGCATGATACGGCTGCGCGAAATAGCAGATGATTTTTATACTTTAGACGAAAAAAATTACGCCATTATCGGTCAGCGAAAAAAGAAGGTTTACCAATTAGGCGACGAAGTGAAGATTCGGGTAAAAAACGTGGACCTGGCAAGGAAGCAGATTGATTTTGCGTTGGTAGGGTAGTGATTGGTCAGTTGTGAGTGGTGAAGAGTGAGTAGAAAGTAGCGTCTCACTTCGCAATCAGCTTTATTTTGCCGTTGCGTTGTCTTGAACATAAATGAAGGATCTTAAAGAATTACAGCATATTATTTCTGAAGCAGTAGAGCAGTTAGAGCTTCCGGATGCGCCTGCTGAACTATATGAACCGGTGCGGTACATATTATCGCTTGGCGGCAAGCGCATGCGTCCGGCGCTGCTTTTGATGGCCTGCGACCTGTTTGAGGGCGATGTTGCTGCGGCTCTGTCTCCTGCCCTGGCCATTGAGGTATTTCACAATTTCACCCTGGTGCATGACGATATAATGGACAATGCGCCCCTGCGCCGCGGGAAAGCAACCCTGCATGAACGCTGGGGACGAAATGCCGGCATTCTTTCGGGCGACGTGATGCTTGTTTTAGCTTACCAATTAATGGCAAAGGCAGACCAGAAGGTTCTTTCCCAGGTGCTGGAAGTGTTTAGTAAAACAGCTGTCGGCGTTTGCGAAGGGCAACAGCTGGATATGGATTTTGAAAAACGGGCAACCGTTCATATCGATGAATACCTTGAAATGATCCGCCTGAAAACGTCCGTATTGCTGGGTGGTGCGCTAAAAATCGGCGCCTTGCTTGGTGGTGCAAGCCAGCAGGATGCCCAGCACCTCTGCAGCTTTGGCGAGCATTTAGGTATCGCCTTTCAGTTGCAGGATGATATTCTGGATGTGTACGGGGATCCCGAAAAATTCGGCAAACAGGTGGGCGGCGATATTATGGCCAACAAAAAAACGTTTTTATTGATAAAAGCACTTGAACTGGCCAATTGGGCCCAGGTGAATGAACTGAACGATTGGCTTGGTCCCGACAACCGGGACAGCGATGAAAAGGTGAATGCGATAACACAGCTCTACAACGATTTAAATGTCCGGAAATACGCCGAACGTGAGATGGAAACCCATGCCGAAAAGGCCTTTAAAGCGCTCGATGAGATCAGCTTACCCGCACAGCATAAACAATACCTGCGGGATTTTGCGGATGGCTTGCTTGTGCGGGAAAATTAGCATAATTTCGAATAAGAATTCCGGAAATTTCCGGATTCGGAATTAGAGAAAGTCTCTGCAACGCGGAGATTTTGGGAGGCTGTCATGAAAAAGCTTTTACTGATTCTTGTCGTTTGTTTGCCAACCTGCTTATTTTCACAAAAAATCGATTCGGCCGCTTATGCCGGCGATGACAAAATTTTCGCAGAGCCTGTCGAAGTAATGCCTGAGTTTAAAGGAGGTATGCCCGGGTTCTACGACCGGCTTAAAAATATCCCTTACTTGTTTTGGGATGAAATGAATCGGCGGCATGGCGAGGCAATAGTTTTACTGGTAGTTGAAAAGGACGGCAGCGTAAGTAACGTGAGGGTAGTTCATGGAATTTCACAACAGGAAGATGCCGTAATCAAAAAGACGATCATGCGTTTGCAAAAATGGAAACCGGGTATGCACAATGGTCAGCCGGTGAGGGTGCAATTTGAAATTCCGATTTCATTTCGGTTGGTTAATGATTTGTAGCGAAAAACCGGGAATTACGTTTCCGCGCGATCCTTGATTCGCGGTAATCGCTATATTTAATGCATGAAAAATGCCCTGCTTTTTGCAATAGTTGCTATAGCGTCCTTATCCGTAAACGCCCAGCAAACCTTCACCTCCGGCGGTAAACTAAAACCTGAACAGGCCATTATGGACATCAGGCATTACACCATCGCCTTAGATGTCAATTTCGAACAAAAATCGATCGATGGTTATACAACGATTGACGTGATCATGGCGCAGCCAACCCATGTGCTGCTATTTGACCTCTTGGATTCCCTGGGCGTAAAACAGGTGCTGGTGAACAACAAAAAAGAACCGTTCGAGCACAAAAACAACGTCATCAGGATAACCACCCGCGACGAGCTACCCGCCGGCCGCGCGAGCGTAAAAGTTATTTACGGCGGAAGGCCGCATGTGGCCAGGCATCCGCCATGGGATGATGGATTTATTTGGACAACAGATTCTACAGGCCACCCCTGGATGGCCATCACCTCCGAGGGAACCGGCGGAAAGCTGTATTTCCCGTGTAAAGACCACCCCTCAGATGAACCGAATGAAGGTGTGGATATGATCATCACCGTACCTAAGGGCCTGGTGGTTGCCGGTCCCGGCCTGCTGGTAAAAACGACGAATCATGGCAATAAAACCACCTTTCACTGGAAAACCAACTATACCATCAACAACTACAGCATTATATTTAATGCCGGCGATTTTAAGGTGGTAACCCGTGATTATACCACCGTCAACGGGAACCATGTCCCTATCCAGTTTTATGTTTTAAATGAACATGCTGACAAGGCCGAACACCACCTTGATATTTTTGTAAAGACCATCCACGAGCAGGAAAAGTATTTTGGCGAATACCCTTGGGCTAAAGAAAAGATCGGCATCGTGGAAACGCCGCATTTAGGCATGGAACACCAAACGATGAACGCATATGGCGCCAAGTTCAAGTATACCAAAGTTGGTGGCGAAGATTATGACGGCCTCATGCACCACGAGTTCGGGCATGAATGGTGGGGCAACAAAGTTACCGCGAAGGACTGGGCCGATTACTGGATACATGAAGGCATTTGTACCTACGGCGATATGCTGTACGTGCGCGAATTCGCAGGTGAACATGCATATGTAGACCAGTTTAAGCGCATGTCATTTTCATTTGGGAATAAAATACCGATAGTAATGGGAAAAGACATCGACGAAGAAAAGGCGTATAATTCGGATATATATGGCAAAGGCGCTTTCTTTATGCACACCCTGTGCTACATAATGGGTGACAGCACCTTTTTCCCGGCGCTGAAAAAATTTGTCACTTCGCCTCAATATACTTATGACAACCTCGTCACAACAGAAGACGTACAGGCGTTTTTCAGCAAGGAAGCCGGCGAGGATTTAAGCCCCCTGTTTGATTTGTACCTCCGAAGTGTAAATAATCTCGAAGTCCACATAAAAACGCTTGCAGTCGATAAATACCTGGTTACTTTTCAAAACATGCCGCTCCCCTTGCCAATCGACGTCACAACTGATAGAGGAACTAAAAGAACAATTATCGGCGCAAAAGGCTATGTGGTTAACAGTAAAACCCTGCCGGTTATCGATAATGATATGTATTATTTGAAGAGGATCACGATTGAATAATTGAATTTGTGCCGCAGTATTAACAAAATATTAAATATTTGTCATTTCAACCGAGGTACAAGGGAGAAACTACCTCTTGAGCGAAGCGAAAAACTATCTCTCGACCGAAGGGAGAAATCTTATACATCTGACATTGCCGCCCGCACGGTCCGCTGTTATGGCGTATAAGATCTCTCCTTCGTCGAGATGACAAAACAACGAAATGACGGCATATAAAAAGGCCCTGGCTTTCATCAAACCCGGGCTTTTTCAATATGCTTAACCGCTGAATTACTCAGCGGCTTTTTCTTCTGTATCAGCTGCTTTCTTTTTAGGGGCAGCTTTCTTTTTTGGTGCTTCTTCAGCAGGTGTTTCAGCAACCGGAGTTTCTTCAACTGCTACTGCTTCCGCCACTGGTGCTTCAGCTACTGGCGTTTCTTCAACTGCTACTGCTGCGGGTGTTTCAGCTACCGGCGTTTCTTCAACTGCCACTGCTTCTGCCCCTGCTACTTTATCTTCTGCCACTGCCACTTTATCTTCTGCCACTGCCACTTTTTCCTCAGAAACTGCCGCTTTTTTCTCAGCAACAGGCTTCTTTTCTGCTTTTGCAACCGGTGCAGGCGCTGCTTCAACTTCAACTACTTCTTCTTCAAACGGGATCACCGAAACGTATGAACGGTTGTCGGCCTTCTTTTTGAATGTTACGGTACCATCAGCCAGGGCGAATAGGGTATGGTCTTTACCGATACCTACATTCAAACCGGGATTATGTGGGGTACCGCGCTGGCGAACGATGATGTTGCCTGCAATTGCCGGCTGACCGCCGAAAATTTTGATACCTAAACGCTTGCTATGTGATTCGCGGCCGTTACGTGAACTACCGGCCCCTTTTTTGTGTGCCATTTTCTTATTTCTTTTTAGGTGCCGCCCGAAGGCAGAACGATTAAACCTTTAAATTATAACGTTATACCGGTAATTTGAATCCTGGTAAACTGCTGACGGTGACCATTTTTCTTTTCGTAACCTTTTCTTCTTTTCTTTTTGAAGATGATCACTTTATCACCCTTTAAATGAGACACTATCGTAGCAGAAACCTTCGCACTTTTTAAATCAGCTCCTAATTTAAATTTACCTTCGTTTTCGGCTAACAACACATTGTCAAATTCAATACTAGCGCCCTCATCACCTTGTAACCTGTGTACAAAGATGTGCTGGTCTTTTGCAACCTTAAATTGCTGTCCGGCTATACTTACTATTGCGTACATTGTTTGTTAATTATCGTTTTAAAATTCGAGGTGCAAATATAGAAATTTTAATTAAAAAATCATAGTATGCCAAACCTTATTTTGGACATGCGCTTTTTAGTGCCGCCGTATAGTTTTCGGCGATCGGCTGTCCGCCAAGTTTTTTGCATACATCATAATTCTTCCAGGCGTTTACACAGTCCTTACCTAAGAAATAGCAAATCGATAATTTGTATGCAGTATTTACGTTTGTGGCATCGATCCCAAACGACTTGTTTAAAAGGCTCAAAGCAGTACTTAGCTTCGACTGGTCATGGTCTTGCTGAAACTGCACAAAGTACATGGTAGCTTTATCTGTTAAAATAGCTGAACTATTCGGGTTGATTAACAGGCCTTTATCAAATTGTTTTAAGGCCTCCGTGTAATCGCTGAATGATCCATAAACTGATCCATAGCCCCAATAAACATTTTCGTTTTTAGGATTAAGCAGCCAGGCCTGGTTAAATCGCTTCATCGCAGTTTCGAAATCACCGCGGTATAAATAGGTAAATCCAAGTCTTACCAAATGATCGGAAGCTTTTTGTACGGTGGTGTCAGACTGTAATGCAGTTGATATAAACACGTCGTCTTCACGTTTAATCGCATCAGACTTTTTTATGTTACCATATTCCGGTTGCAGGTTTATCTCAGTTTTCGCGTCCTCCATAAACTGTTGGTAGGTAACCTGTTGCGCAAAAACAAAATTGGCAGCCAGCGCCCCAATTAACGTTAATAAATACTTCATAATTCTATTTCCTTTGCCGCTCCTCCGCACCGCTTATAACAGTTTCGACCTCCTGGATAAGGATACGATTGGCATCAGCGAGTTGCAGCGGCCCGTCATAATTGGAACTGAACACCACTGTTTTACTATGGTGAAGATAGTTAAATTGTATGAAGTATTCTGTCGGTTTAACCCCGTTGGAATTGGTGGTATCGGTTTTCACTTCGCGTGCCGGGAAGTTCCAGAAACCAACTTCCGCAGCCTTACGGTGAAGGTAAAGAAGATCGCTTTTGGTCAGGTAGAGGTGTGTTTTGATCAACGAATCTCTTTTGTTCAGGTAATCGAACTCGCCTGTTGCAGAATTGTATTGGTTAACCAGGCTGTCGGCAACGCCATACTTAAAGACGATAGATCGCATTTCGGAGTAGCTATAGGGGGCCTCTTTAAAAATGCTGTCGAAATAGGCGATGAGGGCTCCTTTTATCACCATAAACACGATCAGCAGCACTACGATCACCCCGGCAATCATTAGTTTGCTCCCTAAAATACCCTCGCTTCTGCGCCTGAATACCAGGTAGATGATACCCAGTAAAACAGCCGAAAAGATCAGGACTGCTGCAAGTGCAAAACCGTCTGGCATAATTGAATTTATTTGATCTGTCGTTCTTCGGCCCTGCTCAAAACCCTGGTGATATCCTTGATCATCACCTTATTGGCGTCGATCAGCTTGATCGGCCCACTAAAGCTGGCGTCGAATTGAACCTGTTTACTTTTATGTTTATAGTTAAATTGAATTACATACCTTGGCGCCTGGCCAAAGCCCGCGCGGGTACTGTCATAGTCTAACTCATTTGACGGAAAATCCCAAAAACCCAGTTCGGCCGCGTCCTTATGCAGCGTGTCAATGTCGCCACGCGTTAAAGTTAGGCGGGTTTTCACTAATGAGTCGCGTTTGTTCAAATAGTCGTATTCGCCTGTGCCCGAATTGTAATAGTTCACCATCTTATCCCGGCTGCCAAACCGGATGGTAAAAGATTGGAATTCCTGGCGGTTAAAAGGCGCGTCTCTGAATACCTGCGCATAATAAATAACAGTATATAAAAGAAACGACCCTATGATGGTGCTGAGCAGGAAAACTTTCTTGGATGTATCGGTCATGCAGCGATTGATGATTAAATATTGATTCGATTATTGACGGGTTGATTTTGATGGGCGCAAATTTACTATTTTTCCAATGGACAAGGTCTAAACGCGAACAGGCCTTTCACCGGCATCTACCAGCTCTCCTTCCCATTTGCTTACCACTGCCGTGGCTATTGCATTCCCAAGCACATTGGTGGCCGACCGGCCCATATCTAGCAATGGATCGATCCCGATGATAAGGGCGAATCCTGCTTCGGGGATATTAAACTGGCTGATGGTTGCTGCCACCACCACAAGAGCGGCCCGTGGGACACCCGCCAGGCCCTTGCTGGCAAGCATGAGCATCAGGAGCATCGATAGCTGCTGTTCGAGCGACAAATGCACGCCACAGGCCTGCGCAATGAACAGTGACGCAAAGGTCATATACATCATGCCGCCATCCAGATTAAACGAATAACCCAGCGGTAAAACAAAGCTGACAATTTTATTACTGCAGCCAAGCTCTTCCAGCTCAGCAAATAATTTCGGGTAAGCAGCCTCGCTGGTGGATGTCCCAAAGGCGGTTAGTATGGCATCCTTTATCCTGCCAACCAGATAGAACACGCGCCGGTTGATAACCATGTATCCCGCCAATATAATCATGAGCCACAAAACCAGCAGCGAAAAATAAAATTCGCTTACAAAGGCCAGGTAGGTTGATATTATTCCCAGTCCCTGGCGGGCGATAATGGCGGCCATGCCGCCAAAAACGGCGAGGGGCGCCAATCGCATTACATAACCGGTTATTTTTAACAAAACCTGGGTAACAGCTTCGAAGAAATGTGTTACTACTTTTGCCTTTTCTCCAACCGCTGCCGTCCCGATGCCAAAGAACAGCGCAAAAACCACGATCTGCAGCATCTGGTTATGGGCCATGGCATCAATAAAGCTTTCGGGGAAGATATGGCTTACAAAATCCTTTAGTGAAAATATGCCCGGATTAGCCGGTAAGGCCGCAGGACTGTACGGTATAGCAAGATGGACGGCCTTCCCCGGACTAAAAAGGTTCACAAGCAGCATCCCAAGCAACAGCGAAACCAGTGTAGCTCCCAAAAACCATAGCAGGGTTTTGCCGCCGACACGGCCTACACTCTTCATGTTGTCGATTTTAGCGACGCCCACAACCAGCGATGCAAAAACCAGGGGGCCTACGATCATCTTGATCAGGCGCAGGAAAATATCACTTAAAATGCTGAAGCCTTCGAGTTTATGATCGATGATTATTTCGTCAGCGTCAATCCGATCCCTCAAAACCGACCGTTGCCGGTTCAGTGTTTTGTACCCGGTTGCGGCGGTATCCTTTAAGCCGGTCAACACCTGATCGGTACGCTTGATAGCCGCTTGTTCGCTGCTTACCCGGGTATCTATCGAACTGACGACCCACATATTGTACCAATAGCCGGCAGCAACCCCAAGTATGAGCGCGATAAAAATGTATAAGGTTAATTTGCTTTTCGGCACCGGCGGAAAAATTGTAATAAGCTGCAAAGGTGGTGAAATAGTCCGGGAGTCCGAAAGTCCGAAAGTTGGAAACTCGGAAAGTTGGAATCCTGATTGCTATAGGGACCGGAAGCCGGAAAGTCCAAAAGCCTGGAAGTCGGGTGTTTCTTCCGATGCTAATCAATGCCCTTGCTCAATGCAAATGCGACCGCAGCATCCAGGCCATTTTTTCTTGATCTTCCATCAGGCCCGTAATATAATCGCTGGTGCCGTAATCATGGTATTTAGAAGCGAATGGATCGATGTTACCCCTAATAAACTCAATGATGCTTTCGTGATCTTCGAGCAATTCCTTAATAAAGGAAAGACTATCATTTTTATCCCTGGTCTTCTCGGTCAGGTGGGTGAGATCAAGGAAACTCTTCAGGGTCGCCGGCGCATAGTGTCCGATGGTGCGGATGCGTTCAGCTACGCTGTCCATAGTTTCATCATGTTGCTCGTACTGGCTTTCGAAAAACAAGTGCATGGAATGAAAATCAGTTCCTTCCACGTTCCAGTGCGCATTGCGGGTTTTGGTATACAAAACAAATTCGTCGGCCAGCAGCTTAACAAGCTGATCTGACACCGCTTTGCGACTTTCTTCATTAATCCCAATGATATTTTTCATGATGATTTTTGTTTGCAAAAATAGGGATTAACTGGAAAGTCAGAAAGTCAAAAGCCTGTTTCGAAGCAAGGCAGACCCTTGCTTTTCAATCTTTTGACCTTCCGGCTACAATAGCTTTGGCGCTCAGACTTTCTCCACCACGACGGCTGTTCCATAAGCCAAAACCTCGGTAATGCCCTGCATCACTTCGTTGGCGTCGTAACGCATATTGATCACCGCATTGGCGCCATGCTCCTGTGCATGCTGCATCATCAGTTCGTAGGCTTCTTCGCGGGCGTTTTCGCACAATTCGGTGTAGATGGTGTTTCTTCCGCCGAACATGGCCTGCACGCCGCCCATAAAATTGCCGCCTACGCCGCGTGAGCGTACGGTAATACCTCTTATTATGCCTAAATGCTGGGTTACTTTGTACCCTTCTAAAAATGTGCTGGTTGTTACTAACATAGTTTTATTGTTTTATTGTTGAAACGTTGTAATGTTGGATGATCGGGGTGCTGAATTGTTTCAGTGCTTTATATGTTCGCCTCGAATTTCAGTTAACCGTAAAATAATTATCCCCATCGATCAAACCTCCCCTTTCTTCAGCGCTTCCACCGCATGGTTTGCAGCACGCGCCGTCAATGCCATAAAGGTAAGGGATGGATTCTGTACGCCCGTACTCGTCATACAGGCGCCATCGGTCACAAACACATTGGGACAGTTATGGAACTGGTTCCATTGGTTGAGCAGCGAGGTTTTGGGGTCGCGGCCCATGCGTACACCGCCGACTTCGTGGATGTCGAGACCCGGGGGCCAATGGCTATCGTAAGGGTAGATGTTTTTGCATCCCGCTTTTTCGAGCATTTCGGAACCTGTCTGCAAGAAATCATTCATTGACTTTATGTCGTTATCATCATAGTCGACCGAAACATTCAGCAGGGGTACCCCCCAGTCGTCTTTTTTTGTTTTATCAAGATAGACGAGGTTTGTTTCCTTTGGCAAGGTTTCGCCCTGCATCATCATATAGATATCCCAGCCGCCGGCTTCGGAAATCGCATCCTTATAGGCGCCGCCTACCTGCGGGCCTTCCACGCCATGCCCCGCTCCTGCCCTCGTGGCGCTGTAAAACACCATGTAGCCGCGTTTAAACTCCATTTCCTGTTTGTGCACATTGCGAAAATTGGGCATCATCACCGCGCAGGGCCTCCTGCCATAATAATAGCTATCGAGGTAACCGTCAAAAGTGGCTGTTATATTGCCCCGGTAATTTTGGAAGGCAATGAACTTACCCAAAAGGCCATTATCGTTACCAAAACCATCCGGGAAACGCGTCGACTTGCTGTTCATCAGGATAAGGTTGGTATTGAGGCAGGCAGCGTTCACAAAAATGATTTTCGCGAAATATTCGGTGGCCTGTTTGGTGTGCGCTTCGATCACCCTTACGCCTGTTGCCCTGCCTTTTTTTTCGTCATAAATGATGCTGTGCACTACCGAATCGGGCAAGATAGTAAGGTTACCGGTTTTGTTTGCGGTGGGCAGCGTGGCTGAGTTTGAACTGAAATAGCCGCCGAATGGGCATCCGCGCTGGCAAAGGTTACGTGCCTGGCACTGGCCCCGGCCCTGGTCCAGGTGGATTTGTTTGGGTTTGGTAAGGTGCGCACATCGGCCGATGATCACATTCCGGTCCTTATAATTCGCGATGATCCGTTCGCGGATCACTTTTTCAACTTCGTTCATCTCCCAGGGCGGTAAAAACTCGCCGTCGGGCAGGGTTTCCAGGCCGTCGCGGTTGCCGGAGATACCCGCAAACAATTCCACATGGCTGTACCAGGGTGCTATATCGTCATACCGGATAGGCCAGTCTACGGCGTACCCGTCGCGGCCGGGGCCTTCAAAATCGAATCTACTCCAACGCTGCGTCTGCCTTGCCCACAGCAGGGACTTACCCCCTACCTGGTAGCCGCGTATCCAATCGAACGGCTTTTGCTGGATGTAGGGATGCTCCTTATCCTTCACAAAAAAATGTTCGGTTGTTTCATCAAAGGCGTAGCATTTGCTCACCACCGGATTTTCATCGGTTACCGACTTCGGCAAATAGGTATGGTGCTTAAAATCCCATGGGTTTTTGGTAGCGGTTGGGTAATCTTTTAAATGTACCACGTTTTTACCGCGCTCAAGCACCAGTGTTTTAAGGCCTTTTTCACAAAGCTCCTTGGCAGCCCATCCCCCGCTTATCCCTGAACCGATCACAATGGCATCATAACTGTGATTGGAATTCGGGGTATAATTAAATTCGCCGTTTGACATATTGGTTTTGATTGGTTAGCTAATATAGTGAATTGTTGATCAAACCATAACCATTTAGTCAAAAGTCTAAAGCCGTGAGTCTAAAGTCTTAAGCGTAACGTGCGTGCTTTTTCGTATTTTTGAACTCATGCTGCAGGTAAGCGAACTGTTTATTTATCCGATCAAATCATTGCCGGGGATTTCAGTTAAGGAGGCACTGGTCACCGATCGCGGGTTCAGGTCCGACCGGCGCTGGATGCTCGTAGACGAGAACGGGCTTTTTATTTCGCAGCGCGAAGCATCCGAAATGACACAGCTGCAGGTTACGATCGGGAAACACAGCCTGCATGTTACCCACCGCACCAAAGCGGGCGAACTGCATATCCCCATCGGCGAACCGGCTTCAAAATGCACATGCATGGTTACTGTGTGGGACGACACATGTCATGCCGCATATGTAAGCGAAACCGCCGATGATTGGTTCAGTTCAATGCTCGGCATTAAATGTCGGCTGGTTTACATGACCGACGGCAGCCGGCGCCTGGTGGACCAGGCCTATGGCCCCGGCAACCATATTACTTCGTTTTCGGATGCTTATCCTTTCCTGCTGATCGGGCAGGCTTCAATGGATGACCTCAATCAAAAGATGGACACCAAATTAAGCATCGACAGGTTCAGGCCGAATATCGTGTTTACCGGCGGCTACGCATTCGAAGAAGACCTGATGGACGAGGTAACGATAAACGGCGTAAGCTTTAATGGCGTAAAGCTTTGCGCCCGCTGCCCCATACCTACCATAAACCAGCAAACCGGCGCCAAAGGCAAGGAGCCGCTAAAAACCCTGGCTAAATACCGCCTCCGCAACAATAAGGTTTATTTTGGCCAGAATCTTATACACAGCGGGGAAGGCATTGTTCGCGTTGGTGATGTGCTGGAAGTAAAGAGCCTTCACACCGATGAACGCTTTTTAATCGGAACCCGGTCTGAAAAGATTTTATGAATTGAAAAGATATTTGGTAATATTGTTAAATAAATAATTGCGGGCTGTACCAGGCGGTAATTCCCACAGCTGCCCTATTCGGACTAAAAAACCTTAGATAAGCATGTTGTCAAAAAAAACCAAGTATGCGATAAAGGCCCTGGTGATAATGGGTAAAAATATGGATAAGCCGCCGATGCAAATCTCCCGGATAGCTGAGGAAGAACGCATACCCAAAAAGTTTTTAGAGCAGATATTACTCGACCTGCGCAATGCCGGTTACTTATACAGCAAAAAAGGTGCAGGCGGCGGATACAGCCTCAATAAAGACCCAAAAGAGATATATCTGGTCAGTATCATGCGTATAACAGGCGGCCCCATCGCCATGGTACCCTGCGCCAGCCTGAACTTTTTTCATAAATGCGAGGAATGCCAGGAAGAAACAACCTGCGGTATCCGCGACGTGTTTATCAATGTTCGGGATGCTACCCTCAAAATCCTTTCAGAAACCAGTATTGCTGATGTAATTGAAAAGGAAAAAAGCCTTTTGTTAAATCTTTAACGAGAATTTTACATGGAAATGAAACAAAAAGAGCCATTTTTAAAATAAATTCTACCAATTTGATATACTATGTATATATTTGCGACTTAGTATTATAAAAAATGAGCAATTTCGATAAAAAGACCCCAATGTGTTGCTGGTCATTCCATAGTAGCTGAGGGCTTTAGTCGATCTAATAAAATAAACATAAGCCTCTTCAGCACCTGCCGAAGAGGCTTTTTTACACCAACTAATACTTACAACGCATTATGCAAAGCTTCAGAACGGAACTTGAGAACCCGGTAGTTGAGCAGGACATTATCGATCTAGAAAAGAAGATCGCGGCTTTTAGGGCGGGAAAAATCCACGATGAAAAATTCAGGAGCCTGCGCCTTGCACGCGGAATTTACGGGCAACGCCAGCCGGGTGTACAAATGGTGCGGATAAAACTGCCTTTTGGAAAGGTCAGTTTTAAGCAACTGCTGCGAATTGCGGATATTGCAGATGAATATGGCAGCGGAAACCTTCATCTGACTACCCGCCAGGATATACAGATCCACTATGTAAGCCTTGACCGCACGCCGCAGCTTTGGGCCGAACTGGAGCAAGATGATATTACGCTGCGGGAAGCCTGCGGGAATACCGTCAGAAATGTAACCTCCTCCCCCACCTCGGGTATCGACCCAAAGGAGCCGTTTGACGTTACCCCCTATGCACAGGCCGTTTTTGAATATTTTTTGCGCAATCCCATCTGCCAGGACATGGGCCGGAAATTTAAGATCGCTTTTTCATCCAGCGGTGACGATACCGCCTTCACCTATATCCATGATGTGGGCCTGATCCCCAAACTGAACGAAAAAAATGAGCGGGGCTTTAAGGTGATGCTGGCCGGCGGCTTAGGAGCACAACCCTTTTTGGCGAGTGTTACAGAAGAGTTTCTTCCCGAAGACCAGCTGATCCCCTATATCGAGGCCATTATCCGCGTATTCGACCGCTATGGCGAGCGAAATAACCGCAATAAAGCGCGGCTAAAATATTTGGTTCAAAAGATCGGCTTAACCGAGGTTTTGCTGCTTGCTGAAAACGAACGAAAAGCTTTGAAGGTAAAAACATACCCCATCAACAGGGATTCTGTACCGGAGCCTGTGCTCCCGCCGTTCGTTGAATACGATGCCGTTGAAATCATTAACCCGTTGCGCTATGAACAATGGCTGATCACCAACGTGTTTGAGCAAAAGCAAAAAGGCTATTACGGCGTGTATATTAAGGTACCAGTGGGCGATATCCATACCCCGGTAGCACGCAAGCTTGTTGAAGCCATCAGGACCTTTGTTGCCGAAGAGATCAGGATAACCCAAACCCAGGGCCTGTTGCTGAAATATGTAAAGAAAGAAGCGCTTCCTGCATTATATAATGCATTGACCGAATTGGACTTATCAGCGCCCGGGCATGACAGTCCGGCCGATGTGACCACCTGCCCCGGCACGGATACCTGCAACCTTGGCATCTCGAACAGCATGACCTTGTCCCGCGTGCTAGAAGACCTGGTCTACAACGAATATGAAGAATTTATATATAACCGCGAGATCAAGATCAAGATCAGCGGCTGCATGAATTCCTGCGGGCAGCACGGGTTGGCGCATATCGGTTTCCATGGCAGTTCGCTGAAGGCGGGCGCCAGGGTATTGCCATCGGTGCAGGTGCTTTTGGGAGGCGGAACCGTTGGCGACGGCGTTGGCCGGGCGGCCGAGAAAGTTATTAAGGTACCAGCAAAACGGGCGACACATGTATTGCGGGTAGTGCTCGACGATTTTAAGGCAAAGTCATTGGAAGATGAGACGTTTCATGCTTATTACGACCGGCTTGGCAAGGATTATTTTTACCAGCTGCTGAAACCGCTTGCCGACCTGGCCACCTTAACCGAAGATGAATTTGTTGACTGGGGCCACCAGGAGACCTTTGCAACCGCCATTGGCGTGGGAGAATGTGCGGGCGTAGTGATCGATCTTGTTGCTACGCTGCTCTTTGAGGCCGATGAAAAATTCGGATGGGCAAAGGAGACATTTGCCGATGGCCGATGGGCTGATGCTATTTACCATGCCTACAACACTTTCATCAGTGCGGCGAAGGCTTTGCTGCTCGATAAGAATGTTAACAGCAGTACCCAGGCTGGCATTATCCGCGAATTTGATAATCATTTTGTAAATACCGGCGAGATCAGCTTAAGCGGCAGCTTTAACGACCTGGTATTGCAGCTCAACAAAAACGAACCCTCAGAGGCGTTCGCAGAACAATACATTAACCAGGCCGCCGGTTTTTTAGAAACCGTAAACGCCAAAAGAGAGGAACTGATAAAATTATGATCATAGCAACTGAAAAAATCGTAAAAGAACCAAGGATCACCCTGGTAGGCGCAGGCCCCGGGGATGCTGAACTGATAACTTTAAAAGGCATCAAAGCGCTGCAAACAGCTGATGTTGTTTTGTACGACGCCCTGGTGAACGAGGAATTGCTGGAATTTGCGCCGCAACATGCAGTAAAAGTATATGTCGGAAAGCGTTCCGGCGATCACAGCTACTCACAGGACGCAGTAAACAAGCTGATGATAGATTATGCTTTGAATTACGGCCACGTTGTACGGCTAAAAGGCGGCGATCCCTTTGTCTTTGGGCGAGGATCGGAAGAACTTGACTTTGCTGCGTCATACAGCATTCCGGCGGAGGTTATTCCCGGCATTTCAAGCTCGATAGGTGTACCGGCGCTGCAGCATATCCCGGTTACCCACCGCGGCTTAAGTGAAAGTTTCTGGGTAGTTACTGGCACCACTTCCAGCGGCGCCCTCTCCAACGACATCTATGATGCGGCCCGGTCAAAGGCAACCGTTGTGGTCTTGATGGGCTTACATAAACTAAAGGAAATCACCGAGGTCTTCAAAAAAGAAGGCAAGAAAAGATTACCTGCCGCAGTTATTCAAAGCGGCTCAACGGTCAATGAGAAAGTAGTCATAGGCGTGGTGGATACTATCGTGGAACTGGCCGAAGAGAATAAGATCACCTCACCGGCTTTGCTGATCTTCGGCGAAGTGGTATCCCTTCATCCTAAATTTCAACCGATTAAAGAATTTTATGACCTCGTTGCCGAAGAATAAACAGTTAGGTTCTGTCAGCGACGAAAACACGCTGGGCAATCCCCTGTTCCCGGTGTTTTTAAAGCTTCACGAACTTAATACGGTGCTCATCGGCGCTGGGAAGGTTGGCCTGGAAAAGCTGACCGCTGTGCTCCGGAACAGCCCGGATGCTGCCGTAACGGTCATTGCGCTGGCTTTTTTACCGGAAGTTCATGCCCTCGCGGCAGCCTATAAAGGCGTTACTATCCTCCAAAAGGCGTTCAGCGACAATGACCTTGATGAAGCCGACCTCGTTATCGCCGCCACCAACAACAGTGAACTTAACAAATTTATCCGCCAGTCGGCTCACGATCGCAAATTGCTGATCAATGTGGCTGATAATCCCGGCCTTTGCGACTTTTACTTATCGTCCATCGTCAAAAAAGGCGACCTTAAAATAGCCATCTCCACCAATGGAAAATCTCCGACCATTGCCAAACGTCTGAAAGAAGTTTTGAACGAAAGTCTTCCCGATGAGTTGGACACCACCCTGCAGCAAATGAGTGAATTAAGAAATTCGCTGTCAGGAGATTTTGCCTATAAAGTGAAACGGCTCAACGAGGTAACATCCGTTTTGGTTGAAAAGAAACCTGAAAATGAAAAGGGCATCATCTGGCTGATATGGGGCGCCATTATTTTAGCTATTGGTGTAACTATAGCTGCTCTTTGGGACAAAGAACCGACATTTAAACTATATGTCCAGGATATTAATCCGTTGTTTTATTACTTTTTAAGCGCCGGGTTTCTTTTTGCACTGATCGATGGCGCCATCGGCATGTCATACGGTGTAACTACAACTTCCTTTTCGCTTACAATGGGTATATCTCCTGCCGTTGCAAGCATGGGCGTACATCTGTCCGAGATTATGAGCAACGGCATTGCCGGATGGATGCATTACAAGATGGGCAATATCAATTGGAAGCTATTTTGGATGCTGCTTGTGCCAGGCATAATAGGTGCAATGTTAGGTGCGACAATACTATCATCACTTGAGCATTACAGCCAGTACACCAAACCGTTTGTTTCGCTTTATACATTGATATTAGGTGTGGTAATCCTCTCAAAAGCATTTAACCTGAAACGCAAACGCCGCGGCGAAAAGATTAAACGTATCCCTTTGCTGGGTTTTGGTGGAGGTTTTATCGATGCGGTTGGAGGCGGGGGCTGGGGTTCTATCGTGTTATCTACCTTGATTGCCGGTGGACGAAATCCGCTTTTTTCGCTGGGTACCGTAAAACTGTCGCGTTTTTTCATTGCGCTGATGAGTTCTCTTGTTTTTGTTCTGATGCGTATAGCTATGCCTGGCGTCGTGCATTGGGAAGCGGTTGCCGGTTTAATAATAGGCAGTGCGCTGGCTTCTCCGATTGCAACCAAAATATCCAACAAAATATCTGCCAAAGCCATTATGGTGTCGGTGGGCGTTATTGTAATCCTGATCAGCATAAAAAGTATTTTTGCTTTTTTAACTAAAGTTTTTTAGTGATGAACGAGTTGGTTGCAGATATAAAACACCAAATTTCCGGGCTTGATCCAATTGAAGCACTGTCGGAACTGGCTGCACATTCTCCTGGAAAAATTGTTTTTTCAACAAGTTTCGGATGGGAAGACCAGGTGATCTCGCACATCATATTCAGCAATAATATACCGATAAAGGTATTTACCCTCGAAACAGGGCGCCTGTTCCCCGAAACCTATTATACCTGGAACCGCACAATGGACATCTATGGGAAGCCCATTCATGCGTTTTATCCACGCCATGATCTGCTTGAGGAAATGGTAAACCAAAAGGGGCCCACCAGCTTTTATGAATCGGTGGAAAACCGCAAGGAATGCTGCCATATCCGCAAAGTGGAACCCTTAAGCCGGGCGCTTGCCGGTAACGATTGCTGGATAACCGGCATCCGGGCCGAACAATCCGCATCCCGCCAGGATATGGGAAATGTGGAATGGGATGAACCGCATCAATTGATCAAATTTCACCCGCTGTTTGATTGGACTCTTAACGAAGTTAAAGCTTACATCAGGCTTCACGACATCCCATACAACCCGCTTCACGACAGGGGGTTCCCCAGCATCGGGTGCGCTCCATGTACCCGGGCAGTGCAACCCGGTGAAGATTTTCGTTCCGGCCGCTGGTGGTGGGAGGATCAATCGAAGAAAGAATGCGGGCTGCATGAGGTTAGTGGAGAAACATTAGGATGATGTGCGGATGCGGGAATATGTGCAGATGTTTGGATGTGCAGATGTTTGGATGTGCAGATGAAAAAATGTATTGATTTAAACACTAATCAAACTGCTACTGCACTGCTACTGCCATTACTCAAACAATCTTCGCCAATGAACCATGAGCTATGAACTCACTGAAACTCCGGCTTCAACTCGGCTTTCATCGCTTTGCGGAATTTCATCACTTTTGGTTCTGAAACAGAGGCGATATAAGGATTATCACCATGCAGACGGTAGTACCCCTGGTGATAATTCTCCGCCGCGTAAAATACCTTAAAAGGCACAACCTGTGTTACGATCGGTTCTGGATAGTGCTTCGAGGAATTTATCTTTTTGATCGTATTTGAAATAATATCTTTTTCTTCGGGCGTACGGTAAAAGGCGACCGAACGGTAATCGGTGCCTTCATCCGGCCCCTGGCGGTTAAGTTCGGTTGGGTCGTGGGCATAAAAGAAGGCTTCTGCCAGTGTAGCAAAGTTAATCACCTTAGGATCATAGTAAACCTGCACGCATTCGGCATGACCGGTGGTTCGGGTGCAAACATCTTCATAGCTCGGTCGCACGGTTGTACCGCCTGCATATCCGGCAATAACCCTATCAACGCCCTTCAGCTCCGACATCGCCTCGCTCATACTCCAAAAGCATCCGCCGCCAAAGGTTGCAACTTCCTGGCCCGGTTTGGGCTTCGGCAGTGTGGCAAAACTTTCATCCTCCTGCCCCATTGCACAGCCTGCAAACAAGAAAGTGCAGGCTATATATAACAACAAATTTTTCATGAGATTTTTATGTTTATCAAATATACGTTGGTTTTTCACGGTTGGTTGGTCATCAAAAGGTAACATCGTTGTTTTATTGGTTTGGTCGGCGCTAAGCAGATAACCTTACAATATTAATGAACTTTATTTTCCGGCTCACCTGGGCGGGAACTATTAAATCAAAACATGCAGCCCGTTGTGACAAATTATTGATCCAAAATATTATTTTAGCGTTCATGAAAACGCTCTTAACCATTTTTATTTGCCTTATCTTTTCTATCAGTGCTAACTGCCAGAGTCTAACATTCCAGGACTTGTTGTTCCTGACACATCAGCAAAGCGCTAAAGCCTTCTTAACCAAAAAAAACTTTATTTTTTCTGACGATTACAAAAGCATTGAATTTTGCTACAAAAACGGGGGAACAGATTCGGCCGAAAGGGTGATGTTTGACAGAGCCAGGAAAAGCCCTTCTTACATAATATCCGACACCACTTACATGCACAAGATCATCGGGCAAGTCAAAAAGGCATATACTTTAATAATAGAAGATGCAAGCGGTCATGAAACCTTCTATCATTTTGGAAGCCCAACCATCAATATAATGATCGATATTATCCGGACCCCGCCCTGCTATGGCAAAATAAGTATCGCCAATCGGTAGCTAACCTTTTATAACCCTTTGTATCTCATCAAGCTTCATCAGCGCTTCCACAGGCGTAAGCGTATTCACATCGAGGTTATTCAGGGTGTCCCTGATCTTCACCAGCACGGGGTCGTCGATGGAAAACATTTGCATCTGGACCGCCTGCTTTTGCACTTTGCGGATACTTTCCTTGATATGCTCCCCTCCCGTCCGCTCGGCTTCGAGTTTTTTGAGGATCTCGTTAGCGCGTAATAATACTTTTTGGGGCATGCCGGCTAATTTGGCTACGTGTATCCCAAAGCTGTGCTCGCTGCCGCCGGGAACCAGTTTGCGCAGGAATATGATTTGGTGACCGACTTCTTTCACCGCTACGTTGAAATTTTTTATCCGGTTAAAGGTGTTGCTCAATTCATTCAGCTCATGATAATGGGTGGCAAAAAGAGTCTTTGCACGTGTATCTGGCTGGCTGTGCAGGAATTCGGCGATGGACCATGCGATCGAGATGCCATCATAGGTAGATGTGCCGCGGCCGATCTCGTCCAGCAGGATAAGGCTCCTGTCGGAAAGATTGTTCAGGATGCTGGCAGTTTCGTTCATCTCCACCATAAACGTTGATTCGCCGGATGAAAGGTTATCCGACGCCCCCACCCTCGTGAATATTTTGTCCACCAGGCCGATCGCCGCCGACTTTGCCGGTACAAAACATCCCATTTGCGCCATTAAAACAATCAGCCCGGTCTGCCGTAGCAAAGCTGACTTTCCGGCCATATTGGGCCCGGTGATGATAATGATCTGTTGTGTATCCGGATCGAGAAATACATCGTTTGTGATATAGGTTTCGCCCAGCGGCAGCGTCTTTTCGATAACCGGGTGCCGGCCGCCTTTGATATCAATTATTTTGCCATCATTGATCTCAGGCTTTATATAGTAGTTTTTGATGGCGATGGTGGCGAAGTTGAGCAGCACATCCAAACGCGCTACCAATTGGGCATTCAGCTGGATCGGCTTGATGTATTCGGCAAGCGAATAAACAAGGTCGTTGTACAGCTTGGTTTCCAGGGCCAGTATCTTTTCTTCGGCACCCAATATCTGCTCCTCATACTCCTTCAACTCGGGGGTTATGTATCGCTCGGCATTAACCAATGTTTGTTTGCGGATCCATTCGGTTGGCACCTTGTCGCGGTGACTATGGGTCACTTCGAGGTAATAGCCGAACACGTTGTTGAACGATACTTTTAAGGAAGGTATCCCGGTCGCCTCCGCTTCGCGCTTTTGTATTTCGAGCAGGTATCCTTTCCCGCCAAAAGCAATCTTGCGCAACCGGTCCAGTTCTTCGTTAATGCCCTCCTCGATCACGCCGCCTTTTACCAGC